>OLWB01001526.1_pt1 | contig 21325 bp, 10 predicted proteins | sample 1673331 | NCBI WGS metagenome assembly OLWB01 (sample SAMEA3178943, study PRJEB25190) | human gut metagenome | biome: human gut; feature: human-associated habitat; material: faeces | place: Austria | collected 2013
GGCGGGTAATAACCAATGGCAACTGCTCGGAAGACTGGCAGGTATACACACCGTCCTGCTGCTTTTGGAGAGTCAGTGAATAGTGCCGGGCGTCATTGCCCGGAACTTTTAAAGAAATGGAAACATTCTCAGGAGTATAATTTGCTGCTCCTATATTTGCAATGCCCGCAGAAAGCATTATCCCTAAAAACAATCTTTTTAACCTCATATTCAATCTTCTTTTTATTATAATTTAGAACGTTTCAACGTTCTGTCAACCAATAAATAATGTATCGTTCAAAATGAATCTTATAAAAAGGTTCAATCGTTATCTCCTTAGTTCCGTTCATTGGCAGAGAAAAACGCAGCGGGTTTCGGCTTATAACCTTTAAATTATCTGCAACCGCGTCCGCAACATATGCCAAAGACGGTATCTCTTTCAAGTCCAATTCCCTTCTTGCCGTATTGTTCATTGTACTCCAAAAACTATCGGGCAGATTTTTCTTCCCAAAACGTCCGGCCAAGACATAAGGACCATATAATAGTGCCACATATTTATCTGACTTTTTCAATCTCTCAATATAGGGCTTCATAGAATACTTCAAAACAATTTTATTATCATGTGCCCATACTCTGTCAAACAGGCAATAACCGGAACTATCCGTAACTAATTCTTCTTCTTTACCATTGATAATGAAAGTCGGATTCTTCATCCACTCAGGTTTCCGAATACGGAGCACGAAACGTTGCTCCCTCCTTGCCTTTAATCTAAACTCCACTTCGTCAGTTTCAAGAAGATTACAATGTTGCGTCAGCTCAACTCCTTTATCTTTCCATGAAAGAACCGATGGAATAAACAAATTGACTCTAACTCCGTCGCTATCATGGCTATAAATAAACTTCCCCAATTTAGCGGGACTTTCCAGTCCCGTATGTCCGCAACACCAGAACGAGCTGTCTCTGGAAGCGTATATCCGATAATGTCCCGGACGCATCGGGGTGAAGTAACAACACATACCTTTTTCAGGATCGTATGCAGATAGAATATGGTTAAAGAGCACCCGTTCATAATAAGCAGATTTCTCAGCGTCCGGGCGAAGACTGAAAAGGCTTTCTGTCAAACGTAACATATTGACGGAATTGCACGTTTCAGGTCCGCTAAGAAGTAGCATCTTCTTCTCAAACTCCTCTTCCGGAAAGAAATGTTCTCCTACACTATTTCCCCCTATCACCCAGGTATGATTATGAACCACGATATTCCAAAAGTTCATTGCGGCAGTCAAGAAGCGCTCGTCTCCCGTATACAAATAGTATTTCTGGAATCCGGTAAATTTAGGAATCTGAGTATTCGCATGCCATCCGAAAAGGATGTCCTTTCCTTGCGACAAAGGCATCCACATCGCTTTGTCATGCAGTCTGCCCGCCCAGTCGAGAAAACGTTTTTCACCCGTTAATGCGTAGACATCTGTAAATGATTCGTTAATAGAACCATGTTCGCAGACCAATAGTCGTTGTACCTGTTCGTCAGTTAATTTGTCCAATACCTGAAACCCAAACCAGTCTGCCAAGCGAATCAGCACGGACAGCGCTTCCTTACTGCCACACTGAGTATAAGCCGCAGAAAGACCAAGCATCATCTTATTTATTAGATAAACCGGTGCCCAAGCGCCATTAACAGTTGGATTGTTAGTTTGTATCCTCCCAGAAGCCACTTCACTGAACAATTTCCGTCCATCCTTAATTCCTAAGATAAAACCGTCTTTCCCCGCCTTCTGGCAACGCGCCAACTCCTTTACCACATACTTCAACCTTCTCAGCAACTCTTTATCGCCCGTAGCTTGCCACATCATCGATGCCGACGAGAGATAAAAGCCCAAGAATCCTCCTCTGAGAGGTCCCGCTCCCCACACATCTTGCGACTCCCAGCCGGCATACGCCCCAGCTTTTGGCGGCAATCCCGCTTCAATCCGATAAAAATGAAGAAGAGAATCAGGATTTAACCAAAGAAGATACTCTTTCCCCTTTTGTTGAAGATCTAAAAAAGGACTATCAAGCAAACGGATATCTTTCAATGGGAAATAAACAGTTTCTTCAGGAACCGGTGCTGGAAGGGATTGAGAGAATGCAAATACACCTCCCGCACCCCATCCCGCCAACAAGAGCATCAATCTTTTTATAAATCGATTACAGGTCTCCATTATTCAAATTCTTTAAAATAAAGGTTTCTTTGCCTTTTTGGAAGCTGAATTCCCCTTGACTGTTGGCCAGCCTTCTTTCCAAATCACCTTGTCCAGCAATAAAACCCTACCGGAAGGATTGGCAACGCTGACTCCATGATACAAAACCCAGTCATCACCGTTTTTATCCGCCACGAGTTCCGCATTATGTCCGGTACCCACAAAATCCTTGTTCTTATGAATCAATATTTCATGATTATTTTCGAGCATTAGGTTACCCTTCTTATCCACATAAGGCCCCCATAGGTTATCAGAACGTCCTACGACTGTCTGGTATGTGCTCTTCAGCCCTTCACAGCATGTACCGGTAGAAGCAAACAGATAATAATAGCCGTTCCTTTTATAAAACTTCGGGCCTTCACACGTCTGGTGTGTTCCGGCTATTTGTTTCTTTATCGCTCCCGGAGCTACGGCAAGTCCATCCTGACTCAATTCTATCCCGTAAATTCCCCGGAAACTTCCCCAAAACAAATATTTCTTCCCATTTTCTTCAATATAAAAAGGATCGATAGAATTTTGTACGCCAATATCACTACTACGGAACATCATTCCGTGATCAATAAAAGGACCTTCCGGCTTTTCTGCGGTAGCCACTCCAATGCCGCAAGTCCATTCTCCTCCCCAACGGGACATCGAATAATAGAGTATATATCTATTGCCTATTTTATTGATATCCGGAGCCCATAGTCCACCTTTAGGTTCAAAAGTAGGACGCGTTTCTTTGGTGAAAACCGTACCGACAGATTCCCAGTTTATCAGATCTTTTGAACGATGAATAGGCATGTTACGAATATCCTCAGTAGCATATAAATAAAAATATCCATCATCCCCCTTAATTACCGTAGGATCCGGAAGACTATAATCTACTACCGGATTCTTGTAGCTTTTGACCGGACCTCCTGCCATAAGCAATACGCTTATGGCAGGAAATACCAATGCCAGAAATAATCTTCTCATAGACCTATTTCCCATGTTTTTGATGATTACTTCCTTTACCCAACGCTTCTCCCAACGCATCAAGCATGCCATATCCAAAACGGTTGTCAGGCAGCAGATAATGGCCTTCGGACCACTCGTTGAAACAGGCAATAGTGAGAATACGGGGAACTTCAGGATGTTTATTCAGATATACAAACGAAGATTGGACAAAAGCTTTAAACGAAGCCGGATTCTCATTCTTAAAGATAGTGCATGCCGGCCATTGGCTGCGATTCGGTTTCTCCGGACGACTTTGCGGGGCGATGTAGCGCGGAGTAGAATCCCATCCCGGCGCCAAAGCAGGAATATAAGGAATGTCAAACTGGGCATGATGCTCGTCCCAAAGCTTGAATGCAACATCTGCAGCCACTGTTCCGTAATCAGGCAATTCGATTTCTTTCGGCTGGAAACGTCCGGCAATCCAGTCCATCGGATTATACGAACCAACTGTGCTGTATCCTTCTTCCTTCATATTCCCGCAACTGAAACCTGTGACGTGGAAATGAAGTCCTTTATGCCCTAACTTCTTCGCATATTCGGTCAGTTCCGCAAACAATTGCTTTACCCCCGCAATGCCTAATTTAGATTCCAGACGACGGGCATCCCAAATACATATAACCGGCTTACCGTCAATCTTCCAATAGTTCTCAAGATGGCAATATCTGGAAATCATGTACGAAAGACTCTTCCAGCACTCTTCCTTTGAAAAGTCGGGCGCATCATAACTTGGAGGATAAGCATTGCTCCCATCGGTTCTCTTCGTTGGATATAGAACATACCAGGGATGGTTGGTCCACATACAGGCGAACTTCACATCGTTCACATTGTTGGATTCCAAAAAGCCGTTCTCCAAAGCCTCATGAAGGCAGGGCTTGCCATCATACCAGTACCAGTCCCAAATCAGTACATCAATACCACTTTGCTTACAAAGCTTATTGTAAACTTCCCATGTGGAAGGTTTGCTTTCATCCAGTTCACCCAGCAAAGGAGTGCGCGGCTGTTGGTGACCATCAAACCAGGGACGTGCACTTCTGATCAGATTGTACTCCGTCCACCCTTGTGCATATAGTTTGTTATGCAAGGCCGAAGGATGATAATTCGGAAAAGCATAAGCGGCAACAGTCAGCCCCTCCGGCTTTTTCAGCAAGTCCGGATCTCCGGCAAGCGTTTCCAAGTCATCAGGGAGACGATAGACTTTTTCTTTCCCCTTTTTCTGTGCATAAGCAGGCATCAAACCTATTAATAAAAGACATATAATAAGTTTACCTACGCGATTTCTCATTTTTGCATTCATCATTCATCGTTTTTACTATTTAATTGTTTTGATTGTTATTCAGACTTATTCCACCGGTACATTATCCTCAGCTCCAAAATAACCAATATTCTGGTTAATCCGTCCTTGGGTGTTTGAAGTTATAGCTGTCAGAGGCACCGGCCATAAAACATGGTAGGGTTTCATGACAAAGGCATTGGTAGAATAGAAGTACTGGGATGCAAAGAAATTGTTTTTCTCCATCACACGGTCATAATACCAATTCTTCTCTGAGAAATTTTGAAGAGAATATCCATCCTTACCCAATTGTGCCTTTAAGAAAGCGATACGGGTCAGTTCCACCTTGCGATGTTCTTCTATATAAAGCTCTCTTCCCCTTTCATCCAAAATATCATCCAATGATACGGTAGAAAGTTCCGGTGCCTTGGCACGCTTGCGTATCTCGTTAACGTCACTTGTCGCAGCTGGGATATTGCCCAACCAATAGTTAGCCTCAGCCCTCATCAGATAAGTTTCCGCCAGGCGGAATACGTATTGGTCGGTAAATCCACCGGCCGGAGCCTTCCCTTTATTCAGGTCATCCTTATAAATAAGCACTTTGACTGTCGGGAAAGAGAAATAGCAACGCATTGTATCTGAAACAAATTTACGTTCAACGGGCTTTCCAAAATAGGTTGCACTCCCTCCCTTGGAAGCCGGACGATTGTAAGTGAGCCGGGAAATATCATACCAATTGTTTTCATTATGACGCAAATCAGCACCACAATTTTTCCAAAGTGCATACTGTCCATAATTGGTCGGACGGATTTTAGCAATGCCTCTCCCCAATTCTTCCACCTGTTCATATCCGTCATAAGGTGCTGCATCATAAGTTGTTCCGTTTTTCCCATCAGGTGTCTTTACAGCAGCGCCATTGCTCCAATAAGGTACAAAATTGCGCATACGGTTCGAGCCTTTAGGAGCCACATTTCCTTCTATTCCGTATCTTTCCTGAACTACAAAAATGGCTTCCTTGTTTTCTATCGCACTGATATTATCCTCCTGAAACAAATCATTAAAAACATCCAGTTTCGGATTAGATGCATTTACTCCGAAACGTTCACGCATCAGATGCAGCCCATAATCATTGATGCATCGCGTCGTCGCTTCTACAGCCAGCTGAAAGTCACCGGTAGACAAATAAATCTTTGCCAACAAGTGTTCTCCGGCAGCTCTACTTACACATCCGCGTTCTACATTGACAGGCAACCATTTCACTGCGAATTCCATATCACTCTTCATCTGTTGCAGAATACTCATTCGCGAAGCCGAATTAAAATCAAGTTTAGGCTCGGCAACTTCCTCCAATACCAAAGGTACATCCCCCCACTGATGAACCAATAAATAATACCAATAGGCTCTGTGGAAATAACCTTCAGCCAAAAGCTGGTTTTTATCTTCCTCGTTAGTTATGCTAGACTTTGGAACACGACTAATGACAGTATTAGCATATTTTATCCCATTCCATGCCAGATCCCAGTATCGAAGATGCAAGGCCATCTTGGTGGTTGGCGTAAGCTGAGTTTCTAGGTTATGTATTTCCTTTACTTCCGGTGCTCCTATCACTGAAAGGTCGGACCAAGCATATTCGTAAACAAGCGGTGTCTCACAATAACCTGCGTTAAAAGCATCACCAAACCACTCCCACTTGATTTGCTTTCGGGATGTGATAAGCAAAGCATCCAAACCTTCTTTATCCATAAAAGTATTCTCTGGAGCAAAAAAGGACAAAGGTTCCGGGTCAAGATCAACACATGACATCAAGCCTGTCAGCAAAAAGACCGGAATATACCGAGCCATTTTTTTTATCTTTCTCATATCAATAACTATTTCATAATTCATATACAATATTTTCAACTAACATATACTGTTCTAAATATATATTTTTACACTTAGAAGGCAGTATTCATACATCCTTCTTTCAATATCGGCAATAAAGACTTTACAATTTTACTTTTATTCTTACTTATATCCTTTCTTTCAAAAGTATCTTTGTTATACTGATAAAGCTCTAATACACTGTCATTATCATGCCAATATTGTATTAAACGATATTTAGGTACCCTAACGGAAACTGCATTATTAAAATAACTATAAGAGACATCTTTCCAATCCACATCTTTAGGGTCATTAAGTAGCTCTATCAGGCTGTTCCCATCTAACCTCTTGGGGCATTGTACCCCACACAAATCCATCAAGGTAGGATAGATATCAACTGAGTTCACAATTCTTTCATTTTTGACACCTTTTTTCATCATAGGCGCTTTTATAATAAGAGCACTACTAAGAGCGGTTTCATATAAAGTATGCTTTCCCCAGATTCTATGATCACCTAAATGCCAGCCATGATCACCCCATAACACAATGATGGTATTATCAAACTCTCCCGTATCTCTAAGCACATCTAATAATTTCCCAACTTGAGCATCAACATAACTGATACATGCATAATAAGCATGACGCAATTTACGAGCATATGCATCTGATACTCTTTGATTTAATGATGCCTTTTCTTCACCCAGTAAGTATCCATTAAATTCATCACTGTTGTGAAATCCTAGTTTAGAGCAACCATCTGGCAGATCAGGAATTGGCGATAATAGAAGTTTCTTTTCATCGTACATATCCCAATACTTTTGAGGAGCTGCGAAAGGAAGATGAGGTTTAAAAAAGCCTACCGCTAAGCAAAAAGGTTGTTCTCTATTCAAAAGCTCCTTAAGCTTACTAACAGCCAAATTAGCAGTCAATCCATCAGGGTATCCGTCGTCTGGCACATCTGCACATTCATAGGGTTTAACTTCCTTACTCCGACTTTGACGATTAGAGCCATCCGAATAACCAAAAAAAGCATTCCAACCGGTTCCCCATTTTCCCGCATCAAAGAGCATTTCACTCCAACTATAAGGCAATTCCAGTTTCTGACTCACCGGTTTTGAGTATCCATAAAGATAACCATCAGCATAGTGACTGATTTTACCAATGCCAACTGTGTAATAACCGTTTCTTTTTAATTGATGAAATAAAGTTTCCGGTTCATCTCCTTCCGCCTTACTCGAAAGCCTAATTTTGCAAGCTTCATTTGATAAATCATTTTTGTTCTTAGGCAAGCATCCTGTGAGCATACATGCTCTGGATGCACCACTCGTAGGAACCTGAGCATAATGATGAAGAAACAAACTTCCTTCTGCTGCTAATCCATCGATATTAGGAGTTATAACTTCCGAACCATATACCCCTAATTCACGGCGCAAATCATCAATACAGATAAAAAGAACATTAGGCCTTTTCCTCTGCTTGCATTGAGCATTGATGTGTAAGGCAGTAACTAACAAACAAGTATATAACAATAAATATTTTTTTCGCATAAGCCTATCTGTTTAACTATTCAACAGGGATATTATCCTCAGCTCCAAAATAGCCAATATTCTGATTAATTCGCCCTTGAGTATTTGAAGTTATTGCAGTCAAAGGTACTGGCCACAAGACATGGTATGGTTCCATTACATATGGATTACTTGAATAAAAATATTGGGTTGCATAAAAATTATTTTTTTTCATAATCCTATCGAAATACCAGTTCTTATTCGAGAAGTTATTCAAAGAATAACCTTCAAGCCCCATCTGCGCCTTTAAGAAAGCAATCCGCGTCAACTCCACCTTTCTATGCTCCTCAAGATATAACTCTCTTGCCCGTTCATCCAAAATATCATCTAATGAGACTGATGACAATTCAGGGGCATTAGCTCGTCTACGTATTTCATTTACATTATTCTTCGCTTCGGAAATATTACCTAACCAATAATAAGCTTCTGCCCGCATTAAATATGTCTCAGCCAACCGAAATACATATTGATCAGTAAAACCACCCGTAGGAGTTTTTCCTTTATTAAGATCATCCTTATAAATCAAGACCTTATTAATAGGAAAAGAAAAATAGCAACGCATCGTATCCTTGACAAATTCTCTTTGCACTTGCTTTCCAAACCATTTAGCACTTCCCCCTTTAGATGGAGGCCGATTATACCACAAACGAGAAATATCATACCAGTTATTACGATTATGTCTCATATCCTGCTTACAATTATTCCATATCTCATACTGTCCATAATTTGTAGGACGTATCTTCGCAATTCCCCGCCCTAAAGTATCGAGTAAAGAATATCCATCATAAGGTCCTGCATCATATGTCGTCCCGTTCTTCCCGTCCGGAGTCTTAACATCAGCCCCATTGCACCAATAAGGCACAAAATTACGCATCCTGTTAGAGCCCTTAGGTGCAACGTTACCCTCTACTCCGAAACGTTCCTGAACTACGAATATAGCTTCTTTATTTTCGCTGGAACTTATATTCTCTTCATTAAACAAATCATTTATCACATCTAACTCAGGGTTAGCCGCATTAATACCAAAACGTCCTGTCATTAAATGTAATCCATTCTCCTTTATGCAACGAGTGGCAGATTCAACGGCATCCTCAAAATCTCCCGTTGATAAATATATTTTTGTGAGCAAATGTTCACCTGCCGCTCTACTCACACATCCTGGTTTAACTTCTTTTGGAAGCCACTTTACTGCAAATTCCATATCAAGTTTCATCTGTTGCAGAATTTTCATCCTCGGAGTTGAGTAGAAATCAAGCTTAGGCTCTGATATCTCCTCCAATATAAGAGGTACATCCCCCCACTGATGAACCAACAAATAATACCAGTATGCTCTATGGAAGTAACCTTCAGCAAGAAGTTGATTTTTATCCTCCTCGCTTGTGATGTTTGATTTAGGGACACGAGTGATTACACAATTAGCATACTTAATCCCATTCCATGCTAAATCCCAGTAACGAAGATGCAATGCTGCATTCGTTGTTGGAGTCAACTGAGTTTTTAAATCATGTATCTCTTTTACAGGCGGAGAACCTATAACGGATAAATCAGAAAAAGCATATTCATAAACAATCGGAGTCTCACAATAACCAGCGTTAAAAGCATCACCAAACCATTCCCATTTAATTTGTTTACGCGATGTAACAAGTAAAGCATCCAACCCCTCTTTATCCATAAATGTATTCTCTGGGGCATAAAATGATAAAGGTTCCGGAGTAAGATCAACACAAGATGACGTACTACTTATTACCAACAAACTGGCAGTAATAAATCTAACAGTTATCTTTATTATTCTCATTTTATTATAAATTTATTATAAAGTCACATTCACTCCCAAAGTCCAAATACGAGGACAGGTTCCCATATTCTCCGGATCATAATAGTTCCACTTCGTCAAAACAAACGCATTATCGACATTCAAACTGACCTTCAGATTTTCAATTGCAAATTTCTTTAAGAGAGTTTTAGGGAATGTATATGCAAGTGAAATATTCTGCATACGAACAAAATCCCTCTTCTTAAATATCAGGACGGAAGGATTACCACAATTAGCTCCTAAACGAGCATACTCATTATTGGGATTCCAAGGTGTCCAATATTCAGTCATGATAGAGTTGGAACGATCAAAGAAACGATTATCCTCATTTCTTCTCAAGTTGTCCTCACCCAAGAAATTAAATTCTCCACGAAGAACAAAAGAAAAGTCCAAACAATCGAATAGATTCAAATCACTGCGTAACGACATACGATAACGAGGAGTCCGTGAACCTAACCACACTTTATCATCCTCCGTGATCTTACCATTCTGATCAACATCGAGAAGTTTAGGATCACCCGGTTGCTTTCCGTATTTTTTAGCCTCCTCTTCTTCGCCAAGCTGCCAAACCCCTGTCCATTTATAGTAATAAATATCTTTAATGCCATGACCTATATACCAGCCATTCTGTACGTCATCATCTTCACGCTCGCCAATCACATTGCCTTCCGCGTCTTTCACATCTACCATTTTCCCATACAAATGTTTAATCGTATTCTTGTTAGTAGAGTATATAAACGTAGTTGACCAATGCACTTTCTTGGGAATACTAACATTAACACTGGTGAGTGTCAGCTCCAAACCCTTATTATCAACCTGCCCAAGATTAGCAATAACACTACTAAAACCAGTTATCGTTGGCAATGAACGGTTAACAATCAAATCAGTCGTTTTATTATAATACATATCCAGTACACCGGATAAGCGGTTACCCAACAATCCAAAGTCCAATCCCAGATTCATGGCTCTGGTCCTTTCCCATTTCAACTTACCATTAGCCAAATTGTTAGTATATACACCTTTTATATTTTCTCCTCCAATGATAGCGTCTGTCACTTTCAGACGTGACAGAGCAGCATAACGACCGATGTCCCGATTACCATTTTCTCCCCAAGAAAAACGTAATTTCAGATTGTCCACAAATCCCAGTTTCTGAATAAAATCCTCTTCAGACATACGCCATCCAAATGCAAAAGCCGGATAAGTTCCATAAGGGTTTTCCAAACCAAAGGCAGAGAAGCCGTCCCGACGTACAGATGCGGTCAACAAATAACGGTCCATCAACGAATAATTTAAACGCGCCAACAAAGCATTGCCTGTTTGCGCTTCATCATTCGAAGACGTAACAGGATTAATCCCGGCATTCATATTATGAAATCCTAAAACTCCACTCGGGATAAAGCCCTCGTTGTTGGCAACCGTATTCCAGAATTGATATTTCTCCGCACTATACAAAAGAGTGACATCCAGATTATGGATCTTTGCAAGGGTATAATTCCATTTTAACATATTGTCAATCACCCACTCATAATCAGAGTATTCATCGCGACTCGCTTCACCTCCTTCTACAATACCAGGTTTAATGTCAGGTTTATAATAATACTGCTTTCTCCAGCCATAACGAGTATTAAAATTTGTCTGAAAACTCAGTCCATAAGGAAGAGTCAGTTTACCGTAAATTGTAGATGTCAAAGTTTGAGTTTTATAAAACTTTTGATCTACCTGATTGGACAATAACGGATTAACAATTCGAGCATCATCGGTCGGATATATCTTCAAACTACCATCCTCTTCATACATCGTACCATAAGGACTCATTACATCAGCATTACCCGTGTCAGCCACAACATCTTTATTACCTCTGTCTGCGAACTGGGCATTAACACCAACTTTCAACCATTTAGTTATTTCAGTATCCAAATTCACTCTGGCTCTAACTGTACGGAAACTATCTCCCACCTTATATCCTTCATTATTAGTATATCCCAGCGAAGTGTAATAATTAGTCCGAGACGATTTTCCCGAAGCAGACAAATTATAATCTTGACGGAATCCTGAACGATAGACGTGATCTCTCCAGTCGACAGTTTTTCCTGCCTTATAATTCTGAATTTCAATATTTGCCAATTGGAGACGGGTTAACCAAGTTTCAACGTAATCGCCTGAAAAGGACGGGTCATAAGCAGCCCATTGTTCCTGAGTCACTCCATCCGGAAGATTATTCGGGTCATCATAATATCCAAGTCCTTTCTGATCGGCAGAAGGTTTAAAATAGTCAATGGTTTTCCAGTAATCAGCGCGCCTTTGTATGTACTGCTGAGGGGTGGGAAGATCAGGAATATCCAGTAAAGTCGCAATACCGACCTTAGCGCTCAAATTGATAACCGGTTTCTCCGAAGTTCCTCTTTTTGTAGTAATCATCACTACACCTGCAGATCCCTTAGAGCCATAGACAGCCGTCGAGCTTGCATCTTTCAGTACATCCATACTTTCAATGTCGTTCGGATTGATATCACTGATATTACCATAATAGATGTTTCCATCCAAAACTATCAAAGGAGAAGTTGAAGCCGTCAAAGAAGCAGGACCACGCACTTGGATAGATCCTCCACCTGATGCATTATTATCTACACTAATATTAACACCAGCAATGTTACCCTTCAGGAAGTCAACTGCATTGGTAGCCACTTTAGTTTCCATTATTTCTTTACCAATATGAGAAACGGAACCTGTAACATCTTTTTTCTTCATCGTGCCATATCCGACCACAACAACCTCTTCCAGCAGCTCCGTATCTTCTTCCAAAATAACATCTAATTTAGCGATACCGGAGGGCACTGCTTTTTCTAACGTTTTATACCCAATAAATGAAAAGACAAGGATTCCTTTCTTATCAGGTATTTTAAGAGAGTAATTACCATCTATATCAGAGATAGTACCAACAGTAGCGTCGCCTTTGAGCACTACATTCACACCAATAATTGGTTCACCGGCAGCATCTTTTATTACACCGGAAACATTCTTCGCAATTTGCCCATAAGCATAAGCCGAAATTGCACATAGGAAAAACAAACATGACCAAAACCGGCCAACAAGTACTACTACTTTTTTTCTGTTTACCATAGCTTTTTAAAATAAAATTAACAAATTACTATATAATCACCAAATCCAGTTATATTATCTTATTCTTAAGACTTACTCCAACAATTTCGGAGTGATATCCTGATACAAAGGTAGCGAAATACACATTTGACAGATGTAACAAGTGTCCCATTAAATAGAAAAAGCGTCTCAATCGACCATTATATATACTAAAATCTGTTCAGAGTGAGATATCCGTCCTATACAAGTAATTTTTCAAGCGTAATGACACATAATGGCGTAGTTTTAAAGATTCGGACAGGAGGCAAAAATAGAAGCGCATGCGTTTTCAGGATGATTGCAAATCCTAATACACAATTCCGACGAGAGGTGATAAATGAAACGGTACTCTGCCGTTTCATCTACCACCTCCAAAATTGAAAAGCAGCGAACCATCCTTGCTAAGACATTTAAGCAATTGGCTGATTATCAGTAGATAGTATTTACGCGTCATTTACCTTATAATGTAAAAGCATTTACCGCAGTATGTAACGACCTTTACTCTTTATTGTAACGGCCTTTACCCCTTATTGTAACGACCTTTACCTCGGCATGTAAATGAAGTGATCATTTGGGGTAAACAGAATTTTCACGAGAGGAAACAACCATGTACTTATAAGGTAAAGAAAGATGTTCACATCGGAAAGGAATGAAGCTACGGGCTACAAGTAGCTGCGCTATATTCCGAAAGGTACTTGTAGCCCATAGCTTGTAACTGATTTGATATGCACTATTTTGTTTTAGTTGGTCTGGGACCAAGGTATGAACGCTGCATACCCCCAAAATCTAATACAACTTTCTGTAGAACGGTGCCCGGATCTCCACACAACACTTTCACAGTATGTTTGCCCGGCTCATTAATATGCAATGTCGTTTTATTTATTCGACAATTCTTCAACACGCTCTCATACCATATTTGCGCATATTCAAAAGAAGAGGTGGAAGGATTCATCACCGGACCATCGTCAATGCAGACTCCATACTTTGTTTCAATATTTGTAGCCTCATGACCTGCATAATCCTTATCGGTGCTCAAAGTAAATGTAGGCAGCACATACGTATATACATCTACAGAACCTTGCCCAAAAGCATAAAAGTCATATTCAACACGCGGCACGGTGCTGTTGCCCGTTCTCTGTACCGGTGCTATGGGATTACCCAGTTGTACTGAAGCATCTTCAAAGCCTAAGTTCGGAATCAGTTTAATCTTAATATCCTCATTTTCAACTTTTCGATGATAATCAGCCGCATTAATGGAAACATATCCATTATGTTCCACGAACAAGGTATCCAGTTCTTGCAAAGAGGGAGAAGATGGATTGAAGACCGAAACATATATTTTATCTTTTCCGGCATTTCCGGCCATCACATCAATCACTCCTGACACGCGTTCTCCTACAGGTACCCGACTCCAGTCAACAGACACCCAAATACGTTCTTCCTGCTTTGTTACACCTTCTTTTCTATTAACAATAATCCAATCGTCAGAAACTTCAAGGTTCCACTCCAACGGGGCAAGGCCTTTATTAAATAAGTCAAAATAATAAGATTGACGGAAATATGTGTTGAAAGCAGGTAAAGTGCGAATACTGCTCTTTCCCCGAAGCACATCCTCTCCCTCAGTCAACACTCCCAAAGACGCAGCTGCAGGCAAACTGACATCCAACAGTTTCGGGAGTTCAAAATAGGAAGCCGCAAAACCCTGGCGTGTCGTCATTACCGGATTCCACTTCCCGTTCAACAGCGAATTGTATCCTTGGGTTATTATTTGCAAACTATCATAACAGGCTTTCGCCTCTTTAGCTATACTATCCGTAGCTGCCCTTCCCTGCAATGCGTACCAGCGGTTTTTCTGTCCGTAAAGCACCATTTTGTTTAAGTATTCACAACCTTTCACCGGATAATACAGGAGTTGATAGAACCCGGCTTTCTCACTTTCCGGCAATTGTTGCAAAATGGAATCCACTTTTGTTCCGATGCGGTCATATTCCGCCAAACGGGTATCTGCCTCACGATAGTTCGTGAACGAGAAATCGGTATCAGTATTTCGCTCCTTGCCATGCTTATTGGTGGACCACTGATATCCCCACCCCATGAGTTCGGGCTTACGGGAAAAGGATTGGTGGTAGAACGTGGTGGTTATATCCCGAAAATCTTCATAATACTCCTGTCCGAACATGTCGGCCAGCCAACGGGCCTGACAGGTAGATATATTATGATAACCGAACGCATTAATATCGTAAGCCATGGACAAAAACAGATTCATTGAGAACTCACAAGACTTTATATCACCTACATTCAAAAGCCATACGCGGTCTGCTGTCGCGTCGTACGCTTTACGGAGTTCCTCATACATCAATGCAGGGGATATGGTACTCATCCATAAGTAGTCATGCGGCTTTCCCAGATATGAAACATGGTAATAGACACCTGCACGACCGGAGCGTTTCTGTTCACGCGGACTGCTCAGGCGTTTCATATAACCGTAATTGTCATCAGGCCAAATAATCGTAACATCATCCGGCAACTCAAGCCCGGCATTGTATACATCCAACACCTCTTTATAAGGAGTAAAGGCTTGCGGGATTTCATTGGCTGGCTTCTTTATCACATCAACCAGCAATTGCCGTTGAGCATTCAACGCATCGCCCAGAAGTTTGACACGCTCCTTCATGTCACTGCTTCCGCCCATAGCCTTATCATGCAGACCACGTAAGGCCAGTGTATACACATTCTCATAAGGAGAATTATCTACGACCCTTTGCCTCAAAACCCTGTCAAGCATTTCTTTGTTATTCACATAGTCCCAGTCTCCCATGGTTTTCTTATCCCACTCACTGGCATTGTTGAACAATAACGGTTCACAGTGCACAGACCCCATCACAATGGCAAAGCTATCTGCTACCAATTTATTTTCAGGAATCTTATTGAAAGCTGTGGAGGCTTCATGCATTGCAGGACAAAGATAGTTCGCTTTCAACCGCAAAAGGAGTTCACAAACTTTGGCATAAGTTTTAGGACCAATATTACCACGCTCTTTCTCGAAATTTGTTTTAGCCCATCGGAGCAATCCCCAATCCTCATCATTTATAAATATGCCACGGTATTTTACTGTGGGTTCTTCGGAAGTCATCTTTTGAACTTTAAGACACAATTCTTTCCGTTTCGCTACGGGAGCATCCGCCCACCAGTACCACGGAGAAACGCCTATCGACTCTGAGATTGAGAATAAGCCATAGGCCGTCCCCCTGCGGTCACTTCCAACCACAACCAATGCTTTCTTTACTCCGGGGAAAGGGTTACGGACTACTTCTATATGGAAGCTCTCCCATTTGTCTTTCAAAGTGCTTACATCCAGTTTCTTTTTGAGAATAAGCTTGTCTATCAACTCATTATGTCCCAATGTACCCACAATTATACAATTCGAAGACATCTCTTCCACAGCCTCGCTAACTGCTATTTCGCGGTCGGTCACCAACCGTACGTCATTACTAAATAGATGAGCCGATTTCTTTATTACTTCAAAATCCCGGATATCGTAATAAAGCTTGGCTGCCTTCCCCGACTTTACCAATTCAAATTCATCAGCTCCACTTCCACCTTTCGTCAATGAAACTTGAGCCCAAACTGTTGATACACCTGACAGACATGCCACCAGGATTAAAATCACTTTTAATTTCGTCATATTCCTTTCAATTTATTCTTGTTGTTTCCGGTCCCATATAGGAACGTTTCAAGCCTCCGAAATCCACAACTATCTTTTGCAGCATCATTCCCGGATGGGCACAATAGATTTTTACGGTGTGCTTTCCCGGCTTATTAATGAAATGGGTAGTCTTATTGATTCTACAATTTCTCAACACACTCTGAATCCACGGAGTACTATAATATGTCGCCCCCGCTTCCGGCAAATATACCGGACTGTTATCTACCATCACTCCATAGCGTGAACCATGCTCATTATCTAACGGGAAGATAGGCATCATATAGGTATAAACATCTACCGGCCCCGTCTGAAAAGAATAGAAATCATACTCCAAAACCGGATATTTATCGCCACGCACCGGAGCTACATAGTTAGAAGTCAGTATCAGCCCATCCAGATAGGGCGTCTTTGCAAATGCATCTCCTAAACGCATCACTTTATTATCAAATCCCAATCCTTCGACCACGTCAAATTTTATATTCGCATCCTCACGCTTCCGGTGAAAACCTGTAGCGTCAATAGAAACATAACCATTATTTTCCACATATAGTCCTTTCAACTCTTCCACCGAAGGAGTTTCCGGATTAAAGACTGATACAAACACTGTCTGCTTTTCACCACTCCCTGAAGAAATATCAATAGATCCTGAAACAGACTCTCCAACAGGAACTTTGCTCCAATCTACAGATACATTGATACGCTCCTCTGAATATGTCGCCCCGCTCTTTTTATTAACCAATATCCATGGGTCAGAAGGAACAGCTTTCCACTTCAATTTTCCCATGCCGCTATTAAATACATCCACATAATAAGATTGGGGTAGATATTTATTAAAGCATGGTATCACATGCACATTGGAGACTCCTTTCATATTGTCCGCAGCTTCACAGGAGACTCCCAAAGTCGGTACCGGACTCAATGAAACGGAATCAGTCCGCGCACGCTCAAAGGAACGCGCTCCACCATGAATCAAGGACATCATTCCCTGCCATTTGCCATTCAACAAGGAGTTATATCGCTTCGTTATAATCTCCAGGCTATCGCCATAGGCTTTCACCCGACTCCGCAGTAAATTAGCCGCAGATCTTTTTTGCGAAGCATATAGCCTATTTTTCTGGGCATTAAGAGTCATTTGGTTAACTAATGCCGCTCCCTTCACATTGTAATATACCAACTGGAAAAATGCGGGTACGGCTTCTTTATCCAATTTATTCAAGATAGCCTCTGCCTTTGCTGATATACGCTCATAAGCTGCCAAACGCTTGTCCGCTTCCCGATAGTTCTGAATGGAAAACTCAGTATCTGTGCTTCGTTCCATATATTCCGGTTTGCGGGCAAATGCCAATTGGAAATAGGTCTGTTGGATATCTGACAAATCTTCTCTATACTCCTCTCCAAACATCCGACAAAGAAAATCTACACTGTGCGTATTTATATTATTGAAATTAAAACGCTCTATATCATAAGCCATATCCATAAACAAAGTGATGTGGTATTCCGCAGGCTTAATATCACCGACATTCACCACCCACAGCCTGTCGGCCGTGGCACGATACGCCTTTTCCAGTTCCTCATACATCAGCGCAGGAGGAGTAGTTGCTATCCATAAATAATGCTTCGGAGGTCCCCAATAAGAAACATGATAATAGACTCCGGAACGACCGGAACGCTTACGTTCTTCTGAGTTACTTAATCTTTTTATATATCCGAAATCATCTTCAGACCATACAATAGTCACGTCATCCGGCAAAACCATTCCGTGATCGTAGGTTTCCAAAACCTCCTTATAAGGGGTAAACGCTTGGGGTATCTGATTGGCCGGTTTCGAAATTTCACTTTCCAAAATATTCCGTTGGTCGTCAAAAGCCTTTTCAAGCACGCGCGCTTGCTCTTCCAACGACAAATTCCCTGCCATCACCGCATCATGAATGCCTCGCATTGCCAATGTATAAACATTCTCGAACTTTCCATTCTCCTGTACGCGTTTGCGCAATACCTTATTAATGCCATCACGGTTCTTTACGTAATTCCACTCGCCCATAGTACTTCTATCCCATTCACTTGCATTGTTAAATAACAGAGGCTCGCAATGTACCGACCCCATCACAATTGCAAAACTGTCCGCAACCAACTTATTCTTAGGATAATGATTGAAGGCTTTTGTGCAAGAGTGCATTGCAGGACACAAGTAATTTGCTTTCAGACGAAGCAATAACTCACAGATCTTAGCATACGTTTTAGGACCTATATCACCGGTTTCCGGTTCAAACACTTTTGAAGCCCAAGGTTTTAATCCCCAATCTTCATCATTAATAAAAATTCCTCTATATTTTACCGAAGGCTCTTTCGACACAATAGTATTTACTTGCAAACGCAGTTCTTTCTTTCTAGCCACCGGAGCATCCGCCCACCAATACCATGGAGATACTCCAATGGCTTCTGAAACAGAGAAGAGACCATAAGAAGTTCCCCTACGGTCACATCCTGCTATCACCAACGCTTTTCCGACACCGGCAAACGGATTATTAATTATAGTAATTACATATTGTTCCCAACCATTTTTAATTGGGCTTATATCCAGTCTACCTTGGGCAACCAACTGATTGATATATTTATTTTTCCCTATCATCCCAACAAGTATGATATCCTTGCCGGAAGGCATTTTCTCCTTTAATTCCAACCGTTTCCCTGTAACGCGTTCAACATCTTCTACAAACAGCTTCACTGTTTTCTTTACCGATTCTTCATCCGACCTGTCATAGCATACTACCGATTTTGAGGCTGAAGTGACAACAGGAAAGACATCCTCCCCTTGTTGTTTATCTACTAAAACAAGCTGAGAATAACTACTCACAGTGAAACTGAATAATAACAATAATAATAAACTGATTTTCTTCATCATACTTAATAGTATTAGGGTTTGACTTATTCTCAGAAAGCACACAATACTATAAAAGGAATATGTTTTCATAGCATCAACTTAACTCTGAGACTCCATTAAATGGATGTGGCAAATTTAGGTTCTCTGCCTATTCAGTCATAAAAGAAATATCCCAATAAATAAAAGAAACGTCTCAAACTCTCAAAAACCACATTCATTGCATGAGAATATAATATTCGCCCATTTTTATTGAATAACCACAAGAGGAATTCCTAAGATAAAAGCAATTTTTTTCAACTCCTTTACTTTATGTCCTACGCCGATAGCACAATGGTGTGAAGGTCCTGCCTTACTCCACTGCTCCATAAAATGACGAGCTCCACAAGGAAAACGGTAACGACTATTAGTATTGCCAATGTGTAATGTTTCTCCCGGAACAGCTTCTCCTTCAGTTGCCAGTAAGAAAAATCCATCCACTCCTTCACAGATAGATAAAAGAGTTACTTTTCCTTGTTTCACACTCATCTGTATAGATAAGCCCTTTCCCGGCTTCCCATGATACAACGGAAGCGGAACCAACTTGACCTTATCTTCGGCAATAGCAAAATGAGCCGGACCATCATGTCCCAGCAATACGACATCATCGTCAAAATCCATAGCATAGAATTCCGAAAAGGAACCTCCCGAACCTAACAACGATAATATTTTCATCGCTTGTGCATTTTTCACCTCGCACTCACCAGCAACGGGTATACCGTATCCGGTTAAAAGCGTATTGCCTGCTATAACCGAAGTCACAATATTCTCATAATCGTTCCCTTGAAATCCTTCATAATAATACGCCATCGCAGTCAACCGATGGGACTTTACCAGTTTATCCAACGCAACAGAAGTCTTAGCCGCCCTCGTCAGTTCGATAGATTCACACAATGAAGACACTTCAAACTTTTCATGAAACTCTTTTAATTTCTCATTCATTTCCATGTCAGTCACTTCGTCTCTCAAAGCCTTCAGCTCACACATTTCCAACATCTCTATATGAGTGCCGAAAGTTGCGCTCAGACGCGTCACATCTGTATAAACGTCAAGCATTCCACAATAATAGTGGCCTAAAATGCCCAATCTGTTATTACGTAATCCATAAACTACGCGAGACGCAGCAACCCAAGAGGCCACTTCCTCCCAAACTGATTCGTCAGATAGATAACCGGTGACAATGTCATACTTAATGCCAGCTCGGTTGAACACACTCGCAAATTCCGGAACAGAACATGCCTGACAATGCGCCAACCACTCACCGGTCATCTTCCCTCTGTCAGACATTGAATTTACAAAAGCATAATCAATAGCCGAAGTCGGCTGCACATTCAGCATCACAATAGGTTTGCCAACTACCTGTGCTACCGGCAATATTGTGGAAGACAGAGCATAAGTAGAAATAAACAAAAATACGACCTCGACATCCGCCTGTTTCAAAAACATTGCGCTCTGCCTTGCCTTCTCCGGTGTATCCACCATTCCTACATTTATAACTTCGGCATCCATTGCACCTATTTGGGAGGATATGCTGTCTTGATAACTCAACAAACGGGCAAGAAGCCCATCAAATTGCTTCCAGTATGTATCCAGACCTACTCCTAAAAGACCAACTTTTACTTTCTCTCGTGTCATGATTCTTCTTTTTTTATAATTAATGCGAATCAGCAGTTAATAATCATCTACCTTTTCGCTTGTTAAAATGTTATTATTCAGTTAATTATCTCATTAATTAGTTTTCTAATCTCCTTGAAAATCAGTATATTAGAAGAATAAAGCCACTCATTGTTCTAATTATGATTCCCAAGGAGAAAGAATTAAAACTTATAAAAATATATATGTATATCTGCGATGTTTAC
>OLWB01001527.1_pt1 | contig 21321 bp, 13 predicted proteins | sample 1673331 | NCBI WGS metagenome assembly OLWB01 (sample SAMEA3178943, study PRJEB25190) | human gut metagenome | biome: human gut; feature: human-associated habitat; material: faeces | place: Austria | collected 2013
ACAACATTCGACGTTTTTTGCCAAAATCGGGAAAAGCATCGAATGTTGTGATGGTTTTTCTGCCACTCGACCGGGTGGAATCGCTTTCTTGCGCACGAAGGTGTGCGGACCCGTGGGCAGGGGAATAAGGTTGGTTATCCGACTCCATTGGAGGGCTCATGGACCTGCCGATCGTCCTGTCCCATAAGACTGCCTGGCTGTATCACAACGTGGCACGCCCGTCCGAGCCGCTCTCGCGAGCAAGCCGCCTATACGATGAGGACTCGCTTGCTAACGAGGCGGAGCCGTCCGCGAGCCTGCCCAAATTGGGACTCGATGCCAAGGGGCTGAGGGCTTCAACGGCAGTTGAGATCGTTACCGACTATCTGGTTTCGCTTGGTATTCCACGAGAAGAGCTCGATCATGTCGACACGCTCGTCAACTTCGATTTTGAGCGCTCGACGCCGGCTGGATTTAGGTGCCACGTGTTTGGAGCGCCGGTACCTCCAGGCCATCTTATCGAGGTGGCAGAGGGCCTTCTAGTGGTTGATGAGGCCATGTGCTTTGTCCAAGCGGGTTCGTGGATGAGTGAGCCCGAGCAGCTGGAATATGGCTACGAAATCTGCGCCCGATACCATTTGAATCATCTGTCGACAGGCGATTGTATCGAGATGGGGCAGAGGTATACCGTTGCCGACTTGATTGCCTATTGCAATGAGAACCGATCTCGTCAGGGGGCTATACGCGCGGCCGCCGTGCTCAAGCGCGTGCACGATGGCGCGCGGTCGCCCATGGAGACGGCCACCGCAATCATGGTCGTAGCAAAACGTTCCCAGGGAGGGCTGGGATACGCCAAGATCGAGCTCAACCATCGGGTCGATGTTCCCAACGAGTTCAAGTATCTCGCAAAGGCCGGGTATTTCGAGATCGACGTATATGCGCCTGCGAGCGGTACGGGGATTGAATACAACGGCTCGGACCATCTTGATAAACAGCGCAGCGCGTCGGACGCGGAGCGTATGACCGTGCTGAGCGCGCTGGGCTTTAGGATGATCGTCCTCACCGGGACTCAGTTTGCCCATCAGCTGCAATTGCACCGGGCGATGAACGCCATCGCACTTGCGATGGGCCTTAAGTGCGACAGAAGCGAAGCGTTCCAGAAACGTCAGAACGACCTGCGAGAATTCGTGATTCGGCACTGGGATGGCGGCCTCTAGGGGCGTTCCACTCCTTCTACGGGGTGCCGTGGGCAGGCAAACCATCACAACATTCGACGTTTTTTGCCAAAATCGGGAAAAGCATCGAATGTTGTGATGGTCTGTGCTGAGGATGGGCTTGGAAAGTCCGTTTTGCTCGAAGCGACCTGTCCTGTCGTACGGGTGTCGGCGTGATTCTCTCGTGGGGTATTATGTTTTCCGAAGAATAAAACGCCGCGTGAGGGGAGGGCTGCGTGGACGAGCACGTGCAACATGACGGCTTTGGTCGCGATATCAACTATCTGCGCATTGCCGTTACCGACAAGTGCAATTTCCGCTGTATCTATTGCATGCCGGCCGATGGCGTGGCGCCCCGCGCGCACGACGAGCTGCTCAGCGCCGAGGAAATCGCCCGCTTTGTGCGCTTGGTGGCGGGGGAGGGCATTCGCCGCGTGCGCCTGACGGGCGGCGAGCCGCTGGTCAGCCGCCGTATCATTCCGCTCATTCGCGACATCCGCGCGATTCCGCAGATCGAGGACATCTCGCTCACCACCAACGGCGCCCTGCTGCCCAAGCTGGCGCCGCAGCTCAAAGATGCCGGGCTTGACCGCGTCAACATCTCGCTCGATACGCTCGACCCTACGCTGTTTGGAAAGATCACGCGCCTGGGTCGGCTCGAGCAGACCATGGCTGGCATCGACGCGGCGCTGGCTTGGGGCTTTGAGCCCGTTAAGGTCAACTGCGTTGTTGTGCGCCGACTCAACCAGGATGTAGCGGCCCTCGCGCGGCTCACGCTTGACCGCCCCATCCACCTGCGCTTTATCGAATACATGCCCATTGGCGACGAACGTACGAGCTCACATTGTGCTGTAGACCCTCACGCGCCCGCGCTCAACTCCGAGCTGTGGGATGCGAGCGATACCGTGCCGAGCGACGAGCTGCGGGCGCGCATCAATGCCGGGGCCACCGCGGCGGGATTGGGCGAGCTTGAACCGCTCGACATCAACGACGCTCCTGCCGGCGCGGGCCCTGCACGCTATTGGCACTTTCCGGGCGCGGCGGGAACGGTCGGCTTTATTAGCGCTATGTCCAACCATTTTTGTGCGAATTGCAACCGTCTGCGCCTGACGGCCGATGGCAACGTGCGTCCGTGCCTGTTTAGCGATGCCGAGTATTCGGTGCGCGATGCCCTGCGCCGTGGTGATGATATGCAGGTACTTTCGATTTGGCGCGATGCCGTGGCCCACAAACCGCAGGAACACGCGATAATTGAGGGCACGCAACGATTTATGTCCCAAATCGGAGGATGATCATATGGCCAAGAGCAGGTACGCCGATGCCACCAAGGCCGCTCGCAGGGCCGCGATGTCTGCCCACAAAGTCACGGCCGCGACGAATGCTGGCAACGCCGACGCGTCTGCGCAGCCGACTGCCAGCGCTGCCACCGAGCCCGCCCGCGACGCCCGTCGCGACGAGCTGACGCACGTGGACGCCAAGGGCGAGGTGCGCATGGTCGACGTGTCCGACAAGGCCGAGACCCATCGCATCGCCATCGCCGAGGGCACCATCCTCATGCATCCCGAGACGCAGGCCATGGTGCTGCAGGACCGTGCCAAGAAGGGCGACGTGCTCGCCTGCGCGCGCGTGGCGGGCATTATGGCTATCAAGCGCACGAGCGACATTATTCCCATGTGCCATCCGCTGCTCATTACCAAGAGTAAGTGCGACATTGCGCCCATCGCTCCGGCGGGGACGCCGGCCGAGGACATGCCCGAGGGCTGGGCACCGGCGCGCGCGGACGGGCAGGTTGGCTTTCACGTGCTGGTTACGGCCGGCGTGACGGGCAAGACGGGTATCGAGATGGAGGCCCTGACCGGCGCGAGTGCCGCGTGCCTAACGATCTACGACATGTGCAAGGCCGTCGATCGCGGCATGGAGATCGTTGACGTGCGCCTGCTGCACAAGGAGGGTGGCCGCTCGGGCGTGTGGGATCGTGCCGAACGCCAGGCCGCTGCTGTTGAGGCCGTGGCCGTTGACGGTGCCGCGCCCGCAAGCGCACCCGTCGCCGTCGCACCCGCAGCTCCGACACCGGCCGTTCCCGCGATCGCGTTTATCGGCTACCAAAACTCGGGCAAGACCACGCTCGTCGAGAAGGTTATCGCCGAGCTCACCCGCCGCGGCCTGCGCGTGGGTTCGCTTAAGCATCATGGGCATCACGGCTTTGATATCGATGTACCCGCTAAGGACACCTGGCGCCATCACCAGGCCGGATCCAAGCATGTGGGGCTCATCTGCGCCACGCGCTGGGCGGAGTACGCCGACACGCGCGAGGAGGACGAGATGCCCGCGCGCGAGCTGCTGTCGCGCTACAACGATGTCGACGTGGTGATTATCGAGGGCTACAAGACCGAGGGCTTCGACAATATCGTGGTCGCGCGCTCCGGTGTCGACCGTCTGCGCGGCAAGAGCTCGCTCGACCTGGTCGACGGTCATACGCTGGCCCTTGCCTGCAATGAGGCCCTGGCGCGTCAGGCCTTCGACGCCGGCTTTGCAACCCGAGCCATCAACATCAACGACGCCCGAGCCATCTGCGACCTGATTCAGGACCATCTGGCCTAAAACCTGCCAAAAAGGGACAGGTTTATTTTGGCAGGTTTTATCTGGGCAAACGTCACTTCCACCACAAAGGGGACAGGTACCTTTGTGGTGGATTTTGCTTTAGTAGATGTGTGGGATATGTCTTACAATCTACCAAGTAGTTCATGACGGGCGAAAAACGGAGAGAAGGGCCCTGATGCGTCCTTAATGTTTCATGCGGATAGATTGATTTGACAGACGGTGGCGAATGCCCGCCGTCCGTATTCGTATGAAACAAGGAGTTTCCATGCTCGCCTCTCTTTTCTCAAAGCCTCAACCATCGCTGTCCGTGCAGGCCAAGCGCCTGGTGGCGATGCGCTTTCTCATCTACACCGGTTTTCAGACCAGCTACTTTATCGGCGTCATCGGAACGCTCACCTATGCAGACGATGCCTCGGTCGTGGCGACATCGCTGGCCGTTCTGTTTATGAACGTTTTCGTGATCCTGGGGTCCTTTGCGGGTGGCGCGACGCTCGACGCCTGGGGCCCGCGCCGTCATTTCTTGCTGAGCATCGTGGGCACGCTGGCAACCGGCGCGGCAATCCTCGTTTTTGGTAGCGCGACCGGCATCGTCCTGCTCGGCGCGGCGCTCTTGGGCTTTGTGATGGGGTTTGCCCAGCCCATCGCCACATCCTATCCGGCTTACCTCACTGACGATCCTGTCGAGCTCAAAGACATCAACTCCGCCATCGCCATGCTCTCAAACGTGAGCATCATCGTTGGCCCCACACTGGGCGGCTTTGTCGCGGCGGCCGCGTCGTCGCGCGCGGTGTTCGTGCTCATGATGATCTTTACCGTACTGGCGCTCGTCGCCGGTTGGGGCTTTAGGCCGCAAGGAGGTCGCGTCGCCGGGCATGCGGATGCCGATTCGGCAGAGGAAGGGGAGCGTGCGGGACAAAGCTCCAACCCTAGCACGTCCGCCCGCGCAACCTTCGCGACCAGCATCAAGACAGTCTTCACCAACAGCGTCCTCACCCTGCTGTTCTGCATTATTTTCCTTTCGAACTTTGGCTACGGTGCCTTCGATCCGCTGGAGTCGTTCTTCTACCGCGATGTCCTGCACGTCGGTGTCGAATGGATGGGCTGGCTCTCGTCGGCCTCGGGCGTGGGCGCGGTGCTGGGCGCCGTGGCCGCGCTCCGTTTGCCGCCGCACTTGGTTAACCTTAAAACGCTGCTCGTGGCACTTATGTCCGTGGGCCTGGGAAGTCTGCTCTATGTGGGGACGCCGTACGTGGGCGTAGCCCTTGTCGGCCAGATTGTCCTTGGCGTGGCCTGGGGCGTCGTCAACCCGCTCCACAACACGATCGTGCAAACGACGGCTCCGCTCGAGCAGCTCGGTCGCGTCAACTCGGTCATGGGCTTTGGCAACATGTTCGCCGGCGTGGCCCCGCTGGCGATTGCCCCGTGGCTGGCGGCGACGTTTGGTGTGCAGCAGACGCTCATCGGGGCGGGCATGGTCGTGACGGCGGTTCCCGCGGCGTTGCTGCTGTTTGGTCGCTGGCACTTGGATCGTGCCGCAAAGCAGTAAAAAACCATCACAACATTCGATGAAAATCGCGATTTTGCCGAAAAACGTCGAATGTTGTGATGCTTTGCGTCTCGGGCCAGGCCGCCCTTCGGGTTCGGCCACCACAAAGGGGGGGCAGGCACCTTTGTGGCGATTGGGTCCCAACGGCCTGTGCCTTGGTATACCATGTACGCCGTTCACGAATACACCCCACACCGTCGCACAACCCAGAAAGGCCCCCATGGACACCACCTTCAGCCACATCAAAGCCGTGTTCTGCGATATCGACGGCACGCTGCTCACGAGTCAGCACACGGTGTCCCCGCGCACCGTGGCGGCGATTCGCGCCCTGCGCGAGCGCGGCGTGGTCTTTGGCCTGTGCACCGGGCGCGACGCCCACGCGACCGAGGCCATGTATGAGCTCTGGGGCATCGAAGGCCTGGTAGACGTGATGGTGGGCTGTGGTGGCGCCGAGGTCATCGACCGCGCGCACGACATCAACGAGCTGAGTTATCCGCTACCGGGCGAGACCATCGCGCGCATCTGCAAGCACATGGCGGACCTTCCGGCAACGCCCGTCTGCCCCCGAGACGGCGTGTTCTACGTGCCCGAGAGCAACGCGTGCGTCGAGCACCTGTCGCGCGTCGACGGCGTGCCCTACCAGGTGGTCGATTTTGCCGAGTTTTTGCGCGAGCCGCAGCCCAAGGTGATGTTTACCATGGCGCCCGAGGTAATGCCGCGGGTGATTGAGCGGGCGTCGACGTTTGCCGATAACACCGTTAAGGCGGCGGCTCTGCAAACCACGCAGCGGCTCTACGAGTTCATGGATCCGCGCGTGTCCAAGACGCGCGGCCTTGTGCGCGTGGCGGAGCTCAACGACATGGAGCTCCAGAACATCTGCGTGTTTGGCGATGCCGACAACGACACCTGCATGGTGGCCGACGCCGGCGTGGGCGTGGCCATGGCAAATGGTAGCGATGCCACCCGCTCCGCCGCCGATTTTGTAACCGCCAGCAACGACAAAGACGGCATCGCGATCTTTATCGAGGAGCATCTGCTGTAGCGCTGGGGGAGAACCACCGCAAAGGGGACAGGCTCCTTTGCGGTGGCCTCAGGCGATTTGGACGAATTGATACCTAAAATCTGCGCGAAAATTCAAATATTGTTGTCTGAGCATTACGCTTCTAACTACCGATGAGTTAAAGATATTCCCATCAATTTGGTAGTCTATTCCTCCCGGTTAATGACCTACCGTTCACGGTCGATTTTCGACCGTTCGCAGGATGTCTGTTCTTGAGCAAAATGTTGTGCAAATAAATAAAATGCTATTAAAAAATGATAGGCAACTAAATTACCAGCAGAAATAAAAACTAAATAACGAATAAACGAAAGCAAATCTGAGTAAATGTCAAGAGAATTGAGAATTCGCTACAAAACTATCGGTATTTTTGCTTAGATGTTCAAACAATAGTTACAATATATACTACAAGCGTGCGCAATTACAGATTGCGCAGATACGTTTGATAGTGAAAGAGCAAGATCGCGGTCTCTTGGGGAGGAGACATCGATGAAAGCGAATTCAGAAAAAACTAAGCAGAGTAAAAAAGCGACGCGCCGTGTACTGGCAGGCGTTTTGTGCGGAGCCTCCGTGTTGAGCCTGGTACTGTCGCTCGTCATGCCCCCAATCTCGCAGGCCATTGCCAACGATGACCAGGCAGATTCTACCGAGGAAACTGTGATGGGGGGGGGTTCCTCAAGTGAGTCTTCTCGTGTAGACAACGCTACCAACGGGGGCACCGAAAACCAGAATAGTGACGAGACCGAGGGCGACGAGACTGGAGACGGCGCTGCCGAGATGACCCCGTTGTCTGATGACACGGGAGCCGAGAGCGCTGCGCAGCCCGCGGATGATGGTGCTGACAACGAGAACGCAATCGCGCTTGCTAGCGTGAACGCCAACGATAATATCGGGCTACAGGGTGATGTTACTGGCAGGTTTACCAACGGCGGAAGCTATTGCCTGACAAGTGACGCTTGGTCGACCGAGCCAATCGAAATCAAAAAAGACACTAAGATTAACCTTGCGGGTCATAAGCTTTATTACCGCGAACCTAAGAACGAGACAGACACATTCATTAAGGTAACGAGCGGTGCGCTTACCATTGAGGATTCCATTGAGGATTCTGGAAAGTCACTTGTTGAAACTACTACTACTGTTAATGATAAAAACCCTGGCCAGTTTGCAGAGATGAAATGGACCAGTGACAACAACGGTACTACTCCTCAGAGCCTAACCTACTATGAAACCACGAGCACGCCTAAAGCCGACCGCCTTGGCACCACTGAAACTACGACTCAGCACACCGTCAGCGGTTTCGGCGCAATCGTTGCTGCGTCCAAAAGCAGATCGGTCAAACAAGTCATTTCGGTTGCGGACGGCAGTACGCTTAACCTCAACGGAGGCATGATCACAACGCCTCGTACCCTGGGCGACAACGGTCACGTTATTTTCTCTCAGGGCGCTGTCAATATTTCTGGCGGTTACGTCACCAACGGCAACGGCGGTGGCTGGGGCGGTGGTCTGTGCATAACAGGCGCGAATGCCAGCCTCGAAATGACAGGCGGCGTGATCGCGGGAAACAAGGCAGCTGCCGGCGGCGGCGTCTTTGCTGACAAGGGAGCCACCCTGAACCTTGCGGGCGGAATTATCTCTGGCAACGCAACGTATGCTAAAGAGATCAAGAATGGTGAAAACACAAACGATGGCGGCTACGGTGGTGGTGTTTATACCAAGGGTGCAAAAGTTACCATTAGCGGTTCTGCCTGTATAACCAACAATCGAGTCGATGCTCGCATCACAGATATTGACAACCTTGGCAACAATGGCCTGCTCGGTGGTGGTGGCATTGCATGTACGCACGATGGCACGCTTAACTTAACGGGCGGCTTCGTTACGGCCAACTATTCCTATGAGGCTGGCGGTGGCGTCTACGCTGGTTTTTATGATAAAGATAACGACGGCGAGATCGAGAAAATCACTTTTAAAATGACTGGCGGTACGATTGCCGGCAATGTTGCCGATAACGCCGAAGGCGGCGGTCTGCGTGTCGCGGGCGGCGACAGCGCCGGCACGATGGCAACAATTAACGCCAGTGATACTGGCAGGGTTTACATTACGAACAATAAGACGAATACGGGTAGCACCAAAGGTCGTGGCGGCGACTGGGGCGGCGGTGGCGTCTTTATTCAGAAGGGCGGCAAGCTTAACATCGTAAAGACGCTGATTACTGATAATGAGGCCGGCGGCTGGGGTGGTGGCATCGGTGCCTGCCCTACGGGCGAGACAATTGTTTCGCACTCAAATGGTGCCGCAATCTACAACAATACGGATTATGGCAAGCACTTCTCCGCCGGTGGTGATGGCAAGGATCAGGATAAAGATTATGAGAATTCTGAGTACATTACCAAAGACTTCAAAAATGAGGGTCACAAGGATTTCTTCCTCGTGCGCAAGAAGGGCAGCAATAAGACGGTCGCAGTCGTTCTTGGCAAGATGCTCGGCAATCGTTCTGCTGGCTGGAAAGGTACCTGCGATGGCCAGAAAATCACCATCGATCCTAATGGCGGCGCCGAGGCCAAGTACATGTTCGGCTTGGAGGCCCATCCGACCAAAGATGCCATAGAAAAGGCGCAAGAGGCGGCTACGACCATCATCAGCGGTAACTACTCTTACACCCACGGCGGCGGCATCATGACCAACGGCGACCTCATCGTCGGTGAGGTTACTTCCCTGGACGTGTATCCTGCAATCAAGGTCAAGGCTAACAAGGTCCTCATGAAGGACGGCAAACCGCAAGGCCTCACGGGCCACGGCTATAAGTTCAAGCTGTTGGGTAAAGCCGCCGATTCAGCTGGGGAGCCGTATTGGAATACGGACGGCTCACTTAACGCAAACGGATGCGAGGCGACGTCCGAGGTTACCGTTAATGAAAGTGGAGAGATCGTCATTGATACGGCTGCGAACTACCAGTTGGGCAATTACGACCTCTACCTTGTTGAAGTCCCTATCAGTGAGGAAGGCACGACCTTTGATAAGGCCATTTACAAAATACATATAAAGGTTGGTACGACACCAGTTAATACGACCAACCTCTTGGGGATCAATATTAATCGTTATGAAGTTGATAAGAGCGCTTCCACAGTATCCGTTAAAAGGGAAGGCGAAACGGGCTTCACCGAGTGTAAATCTCTTGAGTTCTATAACTGGAGTGTAGATCCGAAAGACAATACAATCTCGACCGTAAAAATCGGCAACAGCTCCAAACCTGCGTTTACGAACGAACTTGCGCCCTACCAGACTTCAGGCACTTGGACACCCAAGGTGACCAAGAAGGTCGATGGCGGCGAGATGAAGAAGTTCAAGTTCGAGCTATATACCATGGATGGCAGCGAGAAAACGGTGCTTGATACAAAGAGTACCGCTGATGACTCGAACAACTTGCAGACGGTGACGTTCGCCGAGCAGAAGATCGGACCACTCAAAGTCAGCGACTTCAACGACGGTAAGGCAACATTCACTTATTACATTTGTGAATGTGCTGCTGACGCCGGCGAAGGCACCAGCCACAAGGGCTATACCAACGACACCAAGACCTTCAAGGTTGTGGTGACGGCAACGGATGACGGCGAAGGACATCTGACCTGCACGCCGGCCTACTACGAGGTCGACGCCAACGGAAACACAAACTCAACCCCGACCGACACCCCCACCTTCACCAACACCTACTCCACCTCTTTGCCCCTTTCTGGTATGTCGGGCGTCACTCTGACGTACCTTGCCGGCGCGGCGGTGCTTTGCGCTGCTGCAGCCTGGATGCACATTCGTCGTAAGGCGAATGCGAAGGGAGGCGAGCGTCGTGAATAAGAAAGTTTGCTCCTTCCCGATCTTGTTTGCGCTGCTTGCCCTCCTGATCGGCACCTGCGCGGTTGTGTTCCCCGCATCCGCGCAGGCCGCGCCGACCTCGACCGGTTCCATCACGGTGAGCGGCACCGTGGCGAGCAGCTACAACGCCTACCAGATCTTTAGCGCCAACGTCGTCGACGGCGACAGCGACGCCAAGATCGCCACCGACCTCGCCTGGGCAAGCGACGCCGTGCGCGACGCCGCGCTGCCCGTGCTGCACAGCGCCGGCATGCCCAAATCCCAGACCACCGCGCAGGAAGCTGCCGAGTGGCTCAACACCGATTCCCATCTTACGAGCGCGCTGAGCGCACAGCTCGCTCGTTCCCTCCAGAGCTCTGACGCCGTGTCCGTGGCCCTTAACGCGGGCACGACGGCCGAGCTGCCCTGCGGCTACTGGCTCATCGTCGCCGACGACGACGCCATCGCCCAGGCCGAGGCCGGCACCGCGCCGATCATGGCCCTGGTCGGCGGCAGCGCCGTCACCGTCAAGCCCAAGGCTGCGACCCCCAAGGTGTCCAAGCATGTGCTGGAGGACAGTGCCGTCGCCTGGCAGAAGGCCGCCGACGCCACGGTCGGCGACGACCTGTACTGGCGCCTCTCTGCCACGGTCCCGGCGGGCCTCACGGCCTACGATACCTATACGGTGCGGTTCGTCGACACCATGGGCGCGGGGCTCGACCCCTCCAAGGTCGCCGCGAGCATGCGCGTGTACGCGGCGGCGGGCGCGGACGGCGGCTTCGACGCCGTCCCGGCCGGCAAGGACGGCCGCGCCGGCACCGAGCCCGCGAAGGGCTGGACCGACATCACGGCCCAGTGCGCCACCAAGGTGGCGGCGGACGGCAAGACCTTCACCGTGCGCACCGGCGACCTGATCGCCGCGCTCGGCGGGGCCGACGCCTTTACCGCGGGCGCCCGCGTGGTCGCCGTGTACAATGCGCCGCTCAACAGCGCATGCAACCACGGCATCGCGAAGGGCAACCCCAACGAGGTCTACCTGCGCTACCCGCGCTCTCCCTTTGCCGATCAGTCCGGCGACGCCGGCTTCACCCGCACACCGAGCGATGACGCGTGCGCCTACACCTGGGATCTCGCGCTCACCAAGCGCGGCAGCGACGGTGACAAGCCGCTGCCCGGGGCGGTCCTGAGCATCGCCGACGACCGCGGTCGCACGCTGGCGGCCGACGGCACGTGGGATGCAGAGGGCAAGGCCACCGTCACCACGGGCGAGGACGGCCGCGTGACCGTCTCGGGCGTGGACTCGGGCAAGCTGGAGGTCCGCGAGCTCAAGGCACCCAAGGGCTACACCGCCTTTGAGGGCGCGCGCTCCGTGACGGTCAAGGCCGAGGGCCTGGACGTCGACCAGGTGGCCGCCGCCAAGCCCAAACTCACCATCACGGCCGAGTCGCCCCTGCGTGCCGACAGCGCGGACGGCTCGACGGGCAGCCTGGAGGCGTCGCTCATCAACACGCCCACCGGCACACCCCCTAGCATTACCAACGGAGGCTTTATGCCCTCGACTGGCGATATGGCAATGTACGCCGCGGCCGCCGCAGCGGTCGCCGGAGCCGCGCTCATCGTGGTCGCGCTCCTGGTCAAGCGGGGAGGTGGCAGCCATAAAGAGTAGCTGGCAGCCCCACAGAGAGCGGGGCGAGACGTAGCGAAGTAGATGCTAAGACACAGACAGACAGATTTAGATCAAATGGAATTCGAGCAGAAAGCAGAGGAAAAGAAGATGAGCATGAGCAAGAACATCGCACGCCTGGCAGTAACCGCCGGCCTCACAGCAGCGCTGAGCTTCGGCGGCGTCATGGCCCCGATCACGATGGCGTTTGCTGAGGATGGTGCGACGACTGAGGCCAATAGCATTACCATCAGGCAAAATGCAAGTAACACGGATGCCACGAATCCGAACAAAAAGACTCAGTTCGTTGCCTATCAAATTTTTAATGCCAAGGTAGTTAATGAAACTGGCTCAGGCAACAAGGTCGTTTCTGATGTCGAATGGGACACCAATGTGACACCTGACACCCAGAACGCCATTATTAATGCTATTCGGGACAGCACTGGCTATGACACCACTAATCCGCAACTTCCCACCGAAAATCCAACTGCGCAGGATGTTGCTGACTGGATGGCTGCGAATCTCCAGAACGCTTCTTGGGTTGTGAAGAATGGTGAATTGCTCGATAAGATTGCCGACTCGCTCAAGGACACTGCACCTACCAAGCCAAAGGGGGCTACTAGCCCTGCTTTCGCCGCGGATGCCTCAGTTTCTTTTGAGGACTCTGGCTATTATCTCTTCCTGACGGACGTTGGTTCTATCGGTACTACGGACAACCATTCTGGGCAGAAGCAGACTGGCACCTCGCCGATCTTCGCTGTTGTGGGCGGCAGCGCTGTTGAGGTTACCGAGAAGACTGGTATTCCTACGGTTATAAAGAAGATTAAGGACGACAAGCCCGGCAGCGATTGGGCCGACAAGGCTGACTCGCAGGTTGGCCAGGATGTTCAATATCAGCTGACTGGCACCGTTGCCGAAAACGTGGCCTCGTTTAATACTTACTACTATGAGTTCCACGATGAGCTTTCTGCTGGCCTGACGGTTCGCGACGCTTCCATTAGGGTATTTGCAGGCAATAATCGCGCCAGCGCTGAGGAAATTACTTCTGCATGCAGTTCCGAAGTCAAGAACGATGAAAACGGCGCGGGTCAAATCCTGACCGTTAAATTCACTGACCTCAAGACCGCCGTGCCCAACCTCACCGAGGGCACGAAGATTTTCGTCGAGTACGACGCCAAGCTCGATCCCGCGAAGGCTGAGAAGGTTACCGTTGGCGGCGTGGGCAATGACAACAAAGTTACGCTCATCTACTCCAATAACCCCATGAGCAGCGATGGCAAGGGTGAGTCTGTGCCCGATACTGTTCGCGACTACACCTATGCGCTCAAACTCGTCAAGCAAGATCACAAAAGCAAGAACAAGCTCCAGAATGTCGGATTTACCATCCAGGCCACGGGTCCCGATGACAATGCGGACGGCAGCTTTTCCAAGGGCAAATACGTTCAGGAACATGGCGACCTTGGTGAAACGGAGCACGAGTTTTTCACTGATAAAAATGGTGAAATTTACATCAAGGGACTTGACGCCGGAACGTACACCGTTCACGAGAAAACTGCCCTCGGCGAATACAATTCGCTGAAGAACTTCACTTTCACAATCTCGACTCAGGCGTCTGGTGCAGACAGTCTTCATAAAACCGAGGAAGAGGCACAGAACGTGACAGTCACCAGGACGGCGGATACTTCCGACCTCGTTATCCTTGACACTAAACAGACTGATGGCACCGTTAACCTTACCGTCGAGAACAAGAGGGGCTCCAACCTCCCGCTCACCGGTCTCAACGGCGTGACCTTCACTTGGATCGCTGGTGGCGCGGTGCTGTGCATCGGCGTGGCGCACCTCATCCGCAGCCGTAAGCAGGCTGAGGAGTCCGAGCAGGAGTAACGCTCGCTCACCCATCCCTTTGGCAGGTGGGATGTGATGGCCATGAGACTTGCGGACACTTTTCTCGTCCATCGACGTTCTTGCTTTGCCATTCTCTTTTCGGGGCAGACTCCGCACTGGAGTCTGCCCCGTTCTTTTTGGGATAACGCAGCCAGCCTCCATCGTCCGATGCGAGTACCTTCGTCATCGCGTTTCTTGACTCGTATGAGGTTCGGTTTAAGGTCCGTAGGCGCACGCGCGGTGCGGACGGTAGAAGGCATTTGCGCCGCAACAAGCGCAAATAAGAATGCCCGGGGTTAGAGGCCCGGGCATTTAACAACACCGGAAACTGGTCGCCCGCGCTCCAAAGTACTTACGCGGGGTGCGCCGTTTCCTGTAGCTATTGTATCCCGAATCGCCCAGCCGATTCGGGACATTTTGAAAACGCAAACACGTCGGGCAAACCCGGACAATGCGGCCAGGCTCCGCTGGATGAGGAATCGTGTTTGTAACTATCGAACAGATGTTTGTCAAAATCGCGTTTACCAGCTGCGGGTGCATACGCTCGCAGTAAAATGGCTTTGCGCCGCAACAAGCGCAAATAAGAATGCCCGGGGGTCGGATCCCGGGCATTTAACAAAGGCTGAAAACTAGGCCGCCCGCGCTCCCAAACATTTACGCGGGTTGCGTCGTTTTCTATTGATATTGTATCCCGAATCGCCCCGCCGATCCGGGACATTTCGAAAACTCAAATGCGGGCTTAGGCACGAAAGGAATCTCGTTAATTCCGAAAATTATGTATAATTCCAATTAAAAATGGAATCAAACGAAAACGATGGAAATGAACGAAGCGCTAATCTACTTACAAGAAGCACTAGGCCTCTCTGCCAAGACCAAAAATTGGCCTGGATCCGCACGCTTGCCGCTGCATCTGCGGGCGATTGAGGTCCGCGCTGTTGACGCAAACGGTTTTTCGTTTTTGCTTGCAAGTTTGCCTACTGGCGTCGGGCTTCCCGAGGCTAAGAGAGTCTATAGTCAGCTAGCCTTGCGCGCGGAGACTCCTGTTGTTGTTTCGTTTCCTGATGCCGATGCACGTCAGCGCAAAGCATTGGTCGCACAAGGGATTCCCTTTGTCTGCCCAGGTAGACAGGCTTTTCTTCCATTTATGGGCACAGCTTGCACGGAGAGGGGCGGCGCCCGGTTTCGCAATCACGCGACCAAGATGTCACCCAACGCGCAGGCTGCCGCAATCTGGGGAGCAGTCCAGGAGCCATATCGCCCCTATGACCTTTGTCGTGCGCTTGGAATCTCGGCAAGCCGCGCGAGTGAGGCCATAACCGAGCTTGTCGACAGGGGACTCGCGAGGCGCGAGCGTCGCGAGCGACGTGTCGTCGTGTTCCCTGTTGCCGTTGATCTTCTGCTCAGTGAGCACATGGCAGAGCTCTCCTCGCCTGTCTCGAAGGTCTTTTTTGCAAGGAAGACGCCGCAGGTCGACTATCTTGTTGACGCCGGGGAGACGGCGCTCGCTGCGCGTTCGATGCTCGCTGCACCGGGTATGGAACAAAAGGCCGTCTTAAGAAGTGCATGGCGTCAACTGAGCGATCTCGAAGTCGCAGACGGGGAGTTGCCGGATAACGAGACGGCGATGATCCAAGTGTGGCGCTATGTGCCCGTGTTTGCCGACTCCTCCCGTGTCGACGACATTTCGCTTGCGCTATCTTTGGCGGCAATCGATGATGAGCGAATTCAGCTCGAAGTCGATCGCATGTTTGGAAAGGAATATCCATGGCAAGAAGCGCTGTAGAAGGTCTCCAAGAATTTCAGCAGCATATGCAAGAAGCTGCAGGATCGTATGCCCTTATCGGCGGCACGGCATGCGACATTTTGCTCGCGGAGGCGGGACTTCCGTTTAGGGCGACTCACGATTTTGATGTGGTAATTGTCGCCGATGACCGGTTGCCTCAGACGGCAGAAGCTATATGGACTTTGGTGCGTGATGGCGGTTACCGCTGCGGCTGGGGCGAAGGCAAAGGCTCATGTTTTTATCGGTTTACAGAGCCTAAGAGGCCGGGTTACCCCCATATGATTGAACTCTTCGCGAAGTGCCCCGACTTTCTAAAGGGTCGTGAGGGGATTGGTGTGGCGCCAATTCACGTTGATGAAAACATAAGCAGTCTTTCGGCAATTTTGTTGGACGATGCTTACTACAGCTTGTTCCTTCAGGGAATTCGAACCGTAGGCGGCGTTTCGGTCCTGGGGACGGAATACATTGTCCCGTTCAAAGCGAAGGCGTATCTCGACCTAAAAGCTAGAAGGGAAGCGGGAGAGAACGTTGATTCGAGGAAGGTAAAAAAGCATAAACGCGATGCGCTGAGACTTGCTCAGCTGCTTGGCGAGTCGGAAGGTGTCGATCTGCGCGGAGAACTGAAGGACGATATGCTTGCGTTTGTCAAAGATTGTGAGGTGGGCGACGTCAATCTGAAACAGATTGGGGTTGCGGGCGTAACGATGGCGCAGTTGCTCGAGACGATGAAAGCAACATATGGCTTGATTGGTTGAGTGGGGTTACGTGGCCCGGACGGTGCAGTCTAGCGGCGTTGTCCGGCGCATGAGCTCGCTAATCGGCTATTATTTGTTTAGACAACTTGAGTTGTAGAGGAGTGACCGGCGATGGTGCAGGGCGCCAAACATATGAAGAGCAATAACGCCGCGGCCAACGGTGGCTCAAGCCCTCAGCCCAAACCTCAACCAAAGCCCAAGCGCCGTCGCAAGCGGCTGCCGCGCTGGGCCGACCGTCTCATCACCATCGTTATCATCCTTATTGGCGTGGGCCTTATGACCTGGCCGTGGATCTTGGACCGGCTCGAAGCCTCGGGCGTGTTCAACCAGATCAGCACCGTGTCCAGTACCGTGGACGCGCTGTCTGCCGAGGAGCGTGAGCGCATCCTGCTCCAGGCACGCTCCTTTAACGAGCAACTTGCCGGCGAGGCCACCGAGCTTCCCGCCGACCAGATCGAGCCCTACGCCCAGCAGCTCATCTTTGACCGCGACCCCATGATGAGCTGGGTCGAGATCCCCTCCATCGACGTGAGCATGCCCATCTACCACGGCACGAGCGAGGAAGTCCTTATGGCGGGCGTCGGCCACCTGGAGGGCACGAGCCTGCCGGTGGGCGGCACCTCGACGCATTGCGTGCTCACCGCGCACTCGGGCATGCGCAACCTGAGCATGTTCGACGACATCCACTCGCTGGAGCCCGGCGACCTGGTGCTGCTGCACACCATGAACAAGACGCTCGCCTACAAGATGGTAGACTCCGAGGTGGTGCTGCCCGAGGAGATGGAGTCGCTGACTATCGAGCCCGGCGCCGACAAGGTGACGCTCGTCACCTGCACGCCCTACGGCGTGAACGACCATCGCCTGCTGGTGCATTGCGTGCGCACCAAGTACAACAAGAAGGACGTCGACAAGCAAAAGTCGCTGGCCGGCCGCCACTGGGGCAAGCGCGAGTTTGCCGTGCTCATTGTGGTCGTGGCCATTGTGCTGTTGCTGCTGGACATCGTGATCCACGCGGTCCGCAAGCGCCGCAAGGCCAAGGCCTCGGCATAAGACATTCTTCAGAACCGCCGCAAAGGGGACAGGCGCCTTTGTGGTGGTCGGGGCTTCCAAACCATCACAACATTCGATGAAAATCTCGATTTTGGCGAAAAACGTCGAATGTTGTGATGGTTTTCGTTTCGGGCGGGATGGTTTTCGTTTCGGGCGGGATGGTTTTCGTTTCGGGCGGGACGGTTTCCGCTATGGACGGTGCGGTTTCGCTGCAGAACCGCCAGCCCTTCGCCTGCCAGCCGCCGTCCTCGTTACGTTTTCGCTGCATTTGGGTAAAGCACCTGCTCCAAGTGGCATTGCCTTGTATACTAGAGCGGTTTATCTGTTATGCGGAAGGGAGCGCCTATGGCACTCAGCGAGAAAGACGTGCGCGGCATCGCCGAGTACGCAAAGATCGCACTGACCGATGACGAGCTCACCCAGATGACGTCCTACATGAACGACGCCGTCCAGATGCTCGAGCCCGTCCTGCAATATGACTTGCCCGACGTGGAGCCCACGTTCCATCCTATCGGAAGCCTGTCCAACGTGATGGGCGATGACCTGCGCGAGCCCGAGCGCGACCTGCCGCTCGACGTTGCGCTCGAAAACGCCGGCAGCGCGCGCGATCGCTACTTCCGCGTGCCGTCCATTTTGGGAGAGGGGGAGAGCGAGTAATGGCGCAGAGCTTCGATTCCCTTACCGCCGCCCAGATTGCCGCGGGCGTTTCTGCAGGCGACTTTACCGCTACCGAGGTGGCCCAGGCCTCCCTTGCCGCCATCGAGGCACGCGAGGGCGGGGTCCAGGCATTCCTGCAGGTGGCGCCCGAGCTTGCGCTCGAGGCCGCTGCGCGCGTGGATGCCGACCGTGCAGCAGGCAAGCCGCTGCCCCCGCTCGCGGGCGTGCCGCTTGCCATCAAGGACAACATGAACCTTGTGGGCACGCGCACCACCTGCGCTTCCCGCATGCTCGAGAACTACCAGAGCGTCTACACCGCCACCTGCGTCCAGCGCATGCTCGATGCCGGCTGCCTGCCCATGGGCAAGGCTAACATGGACGAGTTTGCCTTTGGCAGCTCTACCGAGAGCTCTGCCTTCCACCGCACCAACAACCCTTGGGATACCGAGCGCGTGCCCGGCGGTTCCTCGGGCGGCTCCGCTGCCGCCGTCGCTGCGGGCGAGGTCGCGCTCTCGCTGGGCTCGGACACCGGCGGCTCCATTCGCCAGCCGGCGTCGCTGTGCGGCGTGGTGGGCTTTAAGCCCACGTATGGCGCCGTGAGCCGTTACGGCGTGGTTGCCTTTGGCTCGTCGCTCGACCAAGTGGGCCCCTTTGGCCGCACGGTCGAGGACGTTGCGCTGGCCATGAACGCGCTTACCGGTGCGGGCCACGATCCGTACGACTGCACCAGCCAGGATTGCGCCGTCGACTTTACCGAGCATCTCAACGACAGCATCGAGGGCAAGCGCGTGGGCATCATCCCCGCGTTTATGGAGGCCGAGGGCCTGACGCCCGAGGTCAAGGCCGCTGTTCAGCGCGCCGCCCAGGAGCTGCAGAACCAGGGTGCCGAGCTGGTCGAGGTCGACCTGCCGCACCTGGACGCCGCCATCGCCGCCTACTACGTTATCGGCCCGGCCGAGGCGTTCTCCAACCTGGCCCGCTTCGACGGCATTCGCTATGGCTATCAGGAGGAGGGCTGCGCCAACCTGTCCGACCAGAGTTCGCTGTCGCGCGCCCACGGCTTTGGCGCCGAGGCCAAGCGCCGTCAGATGCTCGGCGCCTACCTGCTGAGCTCGGGCGTGTACGACAAGTACTACTACGCTGCGCAAAAGGCCCGCACGCTCATCACGCAGGACTACGACGCCGCGTATGCCAAGGTGGACACCATCCTCATGCCCGCCTCGCCGCGCACGGCCTTTAAGTTTGGCGAGATCAGCGACCCCACGCAGATGTACCTCTCCGACCTGTACACCATCTCGCTCAACATTTGCGGCAACGGTGGCATCTCGGTGCCGCTGGGCCCGGGCGAGGATACTCAGCTGCCTGTTTCTGCCCAGCTGGTGGGTCCGGCGTTTAAGGACCGTCAGCTGCTCACGTTTGCCCGCGCCCTGGAGCGCGGCTTTGCCGATGCCGCCGCGGGTGCGCCCGCGCTTTCCGTCGCGCCCGATTTTGCCGGGAAGGGAGGCGAGCTGTAATGAAGGAGCTTTCCGAGGTCCTGCAGGATTGGGAGGCCGTGATCGGCCTGGAGATCCATACCGAGCTCACCGCACTCGATACCAAGATGTTCTGCAACTGCAAGCTCAGCCACGATGACGAGCCCAACGCCAACGTGTGCCCGGTGTGCCTGGGCCTGCCCGGCGCCCTGCCGGTGCCCAACAAGCGCGCCATCGAGAGCATCGTCAAGGCCGGTCTCGCCACCAACTGCGAGATTCAGCGCCACTCGATGTTCTACCGCAAACACTACTTCTATCCCGATATGGCCAAGAACTTCCAGACCACGCAGGGTCCGGTCGCCTTTGCCATGTACGGTCACCTGGATCTGGACGTGACCGGTCGCGGTGCCGCCGAGCGCCCCGACTGCGCGTTTGGCGAGGCCGAGGCCCAGAGCCTGGCGAGCGCCTCGGCCAACGCCGAGGGCCTGGCCACGTCCATGACGTCGACCATGCGCGAGGGCAATCAGCGCGCCGGCCACCTGGCCAGCTATGACGCGTCTAACCTGCAGATGCCCGAGCGTCGCGAGGACGGTTCCTACACGGTGCCTATTCGCATCCTGCGCATCCACATGGAGGAGGACGCCGCCAAGATGGTGCACGTAGGCGGTGCCGAGGGCCGCATTACCGCCGCGGCCGAGTCGCTCGTCGACTACAACCGCTGCGGCACGCCTTTGATTGAGCTCGTGACTGAGCCCGACTTGCGCACGCCCGAGGAAGCGCGCCTGTTTATGGAGAAGCTCCGTCGCATCTTTGTGACGCTGGGCATTTCGGACTGCTCCATGGAGAAGGGTTCCATGCGCTGCGACGGCAACGTGTCGCTGCGTCGCCGCGGCGAGACCAAGCTGGGCACCAAAACCGAGCTCAAGAACCTCAACTCGTTTAAGAGTCTGCATGACGGCCTTGCCTACGAGATTTGCCGCCAGGCCGAGGTGCTCGAGGAGGGCGGCATTATCTATCAGGAGACCCGCCACTGGGAGCCCAGCCGCAAGCGCACCGTGGTCATGCGTGTCAAGGAGACGGCCGACGACTATCGTCTGTTCCCCGACCCCGATCTGGCGCCGTTCGATCTGGACGACGAGTTCATCGACCGCTGCCGTGGCGAGATTCCCGAGCTGCCCGATGCCAAGCGCGCCCGTTTTGAGGCCGACTTTGGAATTAAGGCGGCCGATGCCGAGCAGATTGCCGGCGATCCCGAGTTTGCCGAGTTCTTTGAGGCCGCCGCTGCCGGTATGGCTGGCAAGGAGGCCCAGACGGTCGCAAATCTGCTGGTCAACGAGATGATCGCCTACCTTAAGGGCGCGGGCGTCTCGCTGACCGAGTCCGGCATCGCGCCGGCTCAGGTGGCGGCACTCGCCAAGCTGCTGGCGACCGATGCCATCAGCTCCAACCAGGCGCACGAGGTCTTTGAGGCCATGGCCCAGACCGGCGACGATCCCAACAAGATCGTCGACGAGCGCGGTATGCGTCAGGTGAGCGATGCCGGTGCGCTGCAGCCGATCGTGGACGAGGTGCTGGCAAACTGTGCCGAGCAGGCGCAACAGTACCGCGACGGCAACCAGAAGGTTATCGGCTTTTTGGTGGGTCAGTGCATGAAGGCGAGCCGTGGCAAGGGCAATCCGAAGCTCTTCAACGAGTTGCTGAGAACGTCGCTCTCGTAAGCGGGAACCGAGGGGCCGGGCGCAGGGCCTTGCCTCTCAATTTCGGACAGTCCTGACTCACGACGGAGGCGCCACTGGCGCCTCCTGTTCGTGCGGAAC
>OLWB01001532.1_pt1 | contig 21306 bp, 10 predicted proteins | sample 1673331 | NCBI WGS metagenome assembly OLWB01 (sample SAMEA3178943, study PRJEB25190) | human gut metagenome | biome: human gut; feature: human-associated habitat; material: faeces | place: Austria | collected 2013
ACTTAAAATCCTTTGGCCATTGCGGCTGTGCGGGTTCAAGTCCCGCTTCGAGTACGAGTATTCCTGATTAAAAGCTCTGTAAATCTTTGATTTACGGAGCTTTTTGTTTATGTACCAGTTATGGCGTTATTTTGTCTTTGATACTGACTAAAACCGGATTTGAGTTTGATTTATGAGCTTTATGTAAACCGGGAGGTAAACCGGAAGTGTATATGAAAGCCACGGTTAATGTATTATCTGACGGGCCTGAATATCTTCCGGTTTTAGCACTCAACTCGTATTATATTAAAGAGAGTATTTCTTGGATGCACCGGCGTAGATGCCTGTCTTTTCAAAATCACATAAGATACTACGGGTGTTTTTGGAAACTTTGGGGATGTATACATCCACTTTGATGCACGACTGACTCTGTGCAGGATCAGCAATGTGCAGTTCTGCACTACTTTGATAGATATCTTTGAGCATTAATGCGCATGCCTTATCTACTTTTACAGTAATATCTTTGTGAGTGAAAGTTCCTTCCCGGTAAAATACCATTTGCCAGATATTCAGCTTCTTGTTTCTTACGATCTGCATGGCATCCGTATTTGCCAGGATTTCAATCCCATTCTTTTTATTGTATGCATTCATCTGTCGGGCAGAAGTTATTCCCGGTGCTATGATGTATGCATAAGTAGCGTTACGAGGGTTAGTTCCATGATTGAATCCGAGTGTGAAAACCTCCCGTTGTTGCATTTCTTTCGATTCTGTATGGTTGATGTCATACCATGAGCCCGTTTGTTGCTGATTGCATAAGAATATCCTGCCGCCTTGAGGGAAGATATATCCGATTCCGTTATGTAATACCCAATCGGGAGAATCGTAGGAAAATTCTCCTTTCTTTATTGTCGTTTGCTGCTTGTTCTGTGATAATAATATGTTCTTGTCATCAAGCAAACACTGGTTGATTGTGGTGTATACAGGTGCGTATGAAGTAGAATTGATTCCTGATCCTAAACACACCACTTCATTGTCGAAAAAGAACCAGGCTTTTTTGGCTCCGGTATTCACACCGGCATAATTGTCCATGTAAGCATAGGCGGACACTCCGTAGATACTGTCGGACACCCCTCCGGCAAAAGTGGAAGTTCCCCGAGTCTGCCAGTCGCTTGCGGCCATTGGGATCGTGTCCAGTTGCGGAGCCGTTGTTCCGGGGATTCTGCGCCAGTTCCATGCTGGGAAGATATTGGCATATTCATTTCCTTGAGTTACGATATTGGTACATCCGTCCGACATGAAATAAGTTTTGAGGTTTTCTCCGTTGCCGTATTCACAACGCATGGTGCGGGTGGATACAGTACGGACGTCGAACGTATAGCCGGGGCGTACGTGCAGGGTATAGTCTCCTCGGAAATAATGTGTATGCAGAGGCTTTAGTTTGTAGTCGGCAGCCTGTTCATCTTTTAGACGTGCGATGATAGCTTTGTACTCTTCAATATGTTCCGGATCGAGAACCGCCATACGTTCGGCAAATAGGGCGGTGGCGCTTTTGTCGGTGATATCTTTCCGGCTTATGCCTCTGCCCAGTACATCGAAAAGCATATATTTTCCGCGTATGGCCTGATAATAAGTTTGGCGCATGAACTTGCTTAACAGCTGTATCTTCTCGGTGCTCAAGGCATATTTTGTTCCTTGGGTATACATAGCCACCTGAGTTGTTCCTTTCAGGATCTCATCGCCATATCCACCGATATAAAGTTGTACACCATGTTGGAAATAAGAGTTGTCGTGCTGGAAACCTTCTTTTACTGTATATTCTATCGGACTGTAAGCATTTGCGAGAGCCGTTTCCAGGTCGGCCTTGTTTTTTTCCAGACATGACCGGTAAATCCAGTGAAGTGCGATGTCGGTTCTGTTAGCACCGGTCCATTTGACGGGGTCTCCTCCTTCTTTGCGGATACGTTGCAAGGTTTTAGTTTCCAATTCTGCCGGTATCTGTTTTTTCCCGACACGCATCTGTATAAGCAGTATACCGATTTTCTGCGGTTCGGCAATCTGGTTGTACCACCAGTTGTTGCAGTTCGGATTGCGTTCATACCAATATTCCAGCCCTTTCACTATCTTATTATAGATATCTTCGTTCTGATAGTAAGTATTCTGAGGGTTGGTGTAGGCAAATGCAAAATCATACAGTCGGTCTATGTGAGTGAGAGGTTCCCAGTTTGTACGGTCGCGGCGGCTGTAGTCCACGTCGGTGAAACAGCCTTTGGCGGTATCGTATTTGTGTAGAAACTCGTCAATAAGCGGATTCTGTGCAAAGTCTTTCCTTATTTTCTCCATTAAAGTTTCAAATTCATCATTGTCGGAGGGATATAGGTTGTTGTTGATGTAGTTTTGGCTAGCCTTTGCCGTACTTGGTGTGAACAATCGGACAATTAAAAGCAAAAGGATGATAATGTGGTAATTGAATTTCATGTTATTGTTGATTTAATACGTTGTAATAAATTATAGTGGACAAAGATATGGAAATCTTGTAATATGGCCGGTCACAATTATTTTTTTCTTTATCGGTTATTGGTATTTTTTGTCCTATGCATTATTTTATCCCTAAAATTGGACATAACTGCACCTTAATTTATTATTTTTGTAGTGTCTTTGTATTCGGAAATTGATGAATTTGTAATATTGTTTTAAAACCTTAAAAATGATACGCACATGAAACGAAACTATATGCATCGTGTATTATTGATTTTTTTCTTATTCTGTGCTTCCCATATATATGCTCAAAGCTTTAAAGCATTGGGGATGAAAGATGGATTGTCCCAACCATCTGTTCTGGCTATTTATCAGGATACATTAGGCAGAATGTGGTTTGGTACGCGTGAGGGGGTGAATGTTTATGACGGGAAGCAAATCATGCAGTTTAAACGGGAAATGGTGGGAGAACAGCAACATGCCATGGATAGATATCTTTCGGGTAATGAGGTTAACAGGATTGTAGGTGATAAAAAAGGAGACGTGTTCATGCGTGTGGAGCGAGCTCTCGTGAAATATGACATTCGGAAAGAAACGTTTTCTGTTTTGCGGAGTAAGAATGTAGGAGCAGTAGAATCTTCCTGTGGTGAGGTATGGTGTACTATTCGTGATTCTTTATTTAAGTATGATGATACAAGCGGGAATTTGCAGTTTGTATATAAGTTGAATCTGGATCGTATTACGTGTATGCTTGTTGAAAATGACAAATGGTGGATTGGAACGTCTAAAGGATTATATCTCAGAGAAAAGAACAAGGTCTGTTGCTTACTGCCTAACGTAGAGATATACCGGATATTCCGGAGTAGCAGGAAAGAATTGTGGATAGCATCACGTATGCAGGGATTATACTATATAAAACGTGATGGGAAATTAAGTAAAGCTCCGGTTTCGGACAAACAGGTGATAAGTAATCAGATACGTGAGTTTGTGGAAGATGGACAACAGAATATTTGGTTCGGTACATTTAATGGTTTACAAGTTTACAATCCCTATACGGATACTTATCGTTCTTTTTTTTCTGAAAATCGTCCGGGTGCTTTAACACATTCTTCCGTTTTCTCTTTGTATAGAGATCGTCAGGGAACGATTTGGATAGGTACGTATTATGGAGGCATCAACTACTTTAATCAGACTAAAGATGTCTTTTATTATTATGCTTATGATGAGCAGCGTACGGACTGTTTGAATTTTCCTTTTGTCGGAAATATACTGGAAGATCGGGAGAGGACTCTGTGGGTGTGTACAGATGGCGGTGGAATTAATTGCCTGAACCGGAAGACTGGTGAATTTACTTATTATACAGCTTCTCAACCCAATTCAATTCCTCATAATAATGTGCGAACGATAGCTTACGATGATAAACGAGAATATATTTATATCGGAACTTATACAGGCGGACTGAGCCGTTATGACCGTATTTCCAAGCGTTTTTACAATTATTTACCCGAATATAAAAAAGGGAAGAATGGACCTGATGAGATCATTTATCAGATACTTTTCAAGAATGATAACTTGTTTGTATCTGCCCGTAACGGGCTATGGGTATTAAAACCGGATACCAATGAGTTTGAGTTACTCAATAATGCAGATCAGTATCTGAACATTGAGATTGACTCTAGGAATAATGTCTGGTTGGCTACCCGGGCAAATTTGTTCCGAATGGATATGCGAGTGCCTTCAATACTGAATCGGATTGAACTGGACAGTCTCGGTGCAAAGTGTAGAATTACGAGAATCCTGGAAGGATCTGATGGATTGATATATATGGCTACTTTAGGGAATGGGTTGGTTACCTACGATTATGAAACCGATAAATGGCAGTCATATACAGTAGAAAGCACTAATCTATTGAGTAATTATTGTTATAATCTGGCAGAGTCTCCTAGAAATAATCTGTTGATTACAAGTGATAAAGGACTTACTGTGTTTTCTCCTTTAACCCAATCGGTATATTCTATTGAATTGGGAATAAAAGGAGGGATTTCGGCGGTGGCCGATGGATGTGGCATTTTTGTGAGTAAAGATGAACAAATATTTATTGGTGGGGTAGATGGAATGCTCTCATTTCGCGAAGAGAATCTGTATATGGGTGATGATAACGATACCGAATTCTATTTCTCAGATTTGTTTGTAAATAACACAAAAATCTATCCGAAGGATAAATCTGCCATATTACAAGAATCTTTGCCCTTCACTCATGAATTGAACCTGTCTGCGGGACAAAATAATTTGATTGTCAATTTCTCGAGCTCCAACTTTGTGGATATTTTAAGGAACACATGGTATCAATATAAATTAGAGGGATTTGACGATTCTTGGATTCGGACAGCACAAACTAGCTTGCATTATACTAATCTTTCACCCGGTCATTATGTCCTGAAAGTGCGTGAAATGGATAATTCGCTCACGAAGCATTTGGGTAAGGAAATAGCATTGGACATAATAATCAGTGCTCATTGGTACAACACTGTTTGGGCTTGGATAATGTATCTTCTTTTGGTTTCTATAATTATTTATTGGATATGGAAAGTGAAAATGACTCGTAAAATTTTGTCTTTATCATTAGAACAAGAAAAGGCGGAGAAAGAGCGTATAGAAGAACTGAATCAGATGAAACTACGTTTTTTTACGAATATATCCCATGAATTCAGAACACCGTTAACGCTAATCATCGGGCAGATAGAAACTTTGTTACAGTTGTCTCAATTTTCTTCTTCCGTGCAGAAGCAACTGTTGCGGGTACATAAAAATGCGATGCATTTGCGGAATCTGATTACCGAACTTCTTGATTTTCGCAAACAGGAACAGGGGTTCCTGAAATTGAAAGTCGAACAAAGAGATATTGTAGAGTTTGTGAAGGAAATTTATTTGTCTTTCGAAGAACTAGCCAAGAAGAAACGGCTCAAGTACATCTTTGAGGATGTTGATAAACGCGTAGATGTTTGGTTTGATCCGGTGCAGATGCAGAAAGTAATATTTAATCTTCTATCTAATGCATTCAAATATACAGACGAAGGAGGAAATATAAAGTTGGGTGTCAGGAAGTTGCAGCATACGGTAGAGATTATTGTAGAAGATACTGGGTGTGGAATTCCTAAAGAAGTATGGACCAATATTTTCGATCGTTTTTATCAGGCGGATAATAATGCCGGAGTGATGGTAGGCACAGGCATCGGGCTAGCTTTGGTCAAAGGAATTGTGGAGTCGCACAAAGGACATATGGAAATGAATAGTGAGGTGAATGAAGGAAGTATATTTAAAATACATCTGCTTTTAGGCAACACGCATTTCACACAGGAAGAATTGGAACACGATAAAGTGGGATTTCCGATTTCCGGTTTAGAGTCTCCGGCTATAATTGATAGAGAAGTAGAGATTGATATTCATTCGGAAATGGATATGAATGGTAAGATGGTAGAAGTCAAAGACAAGCCTGCTATATTGCTGGTTGAAGACGATTTGGAAATACTAGCCATGCTGGAACAAATATTCTCACCTACTTATCAGGTTCATAAAGCAACAAATGGGCAGGAAGGATTTGATATGGCTTGTCAATTGTATCCGGACATCATATTGAGTGATGTGATGATGCCGGTTATGTCGGGGAAGGATTTATGTTACAAAATAAAGAATAGTATTGAATTGTCCTATATACCGGTGGTGCTTCTTACAGCGCAGAGTTCGGTGGAGCACATGGTCGAGGGATATATATTTGGGGCGGATGATTATATTGTCAAACCGTTTAATGTGAAGCTATTGTTGACTCGTTGTGGTAATCTATTGAGAAACCGGCAAGCGTTATTGAAAAAAATGACCCGTCTGGAAAAAACGCAGGTACAGGAAACCGGAGGATTGACCGTGACTGATAAAAAAATACTGGATACGGCTGTTGAGATCATTAAGTATAACTTCGACAATCCAGATTTCAATATGGATATGTTGGCGGCAGAATTGAATATGGGACGTAGTAAGATGTTTGCCCAACTGAAAGAAATCGTTGGACTTACTCCTAATGAGTTTACATTGAAATTAAAGTTGGAAGAGGCATTGCGGATGTTGCAGGAAGAACCGCAATACAATGTTTCGGAAATTTCCTATAAATTAGGATTCAATTCTCCGCGGTATTTCAGTCGCTGTTTCAAGAGTTTCTACGGAGTTTCTCCTCAAAATTACAGAAAGGCTCCCGCTAAGTAATCATTAAAAAATAAGTTGGTACAGTTTTCATTCGAATCGTTTGGCCCAATTGTAAATTGGGAGGATTTGGTTCAGGGTAACTGTACCATTTATGATACCGTGACCTCTGCGTCCTCTGCCGTTAATATGTTCAAACCGGTAAGAATCTTATCTGTCGCTTCGTTTCTCACCGAGAAAAGAAATGTTTCTCGGTGTGGAACACGTTGTTTCTCGGTGAGAAACAGGTCGTTGGTTTTAATGAAAAAAGAAGAAGAGATAATTACTTATATACCAATATGTTGCAAAATTACATTCTTTATTCAAAACATTTAAGACTTTTATTTACATATTTTGGTAGGTTGGTTTATTTCAATACTTATTTTATCACAAGAATATTTACATATAAAATAGAGTTCAGCACTTATTAATAAAATTTGTTTCGTTCATTTCTGTACGGTATTGGGAGTGAAATTATCCTGATAGTAGCACATATTGTCCGAAATACGATTCGTGCAGGTGTATGCTATATAAGTGTAAGATATGAGTCTGAGTTTTCCTCTTACTTTGCATTGTGTTTACTAAGACCTGTCTCGCAATGGAGATAATATATAGCGAACAGGGAATTTTAAATTAATGCTTGAATAATATGAAAAACAGAATTAAGTTTCAGCTATTGACAGTGCTACTGTTTTCAGTCTTTGCGGCTTGTTCCAAAGATGATGTCTCGGGAGAACCAGATGATGGGGGAGGAGGAACAGCAACCGACTGGCCGTTTGACGAAGTGTTGGTTGGCGATTTTGAATCGGAAAAGACTTCACCCTATTTTTTTCGCTTCGGCAATAAAGGGAATGCTAAAGAAAAGTTTGATTATCTCCCTCGGTGGAATTATGTTTACGAAGTCATTGATAATCCGGTCCAGAGCTCCGGCAATGAGTCGGCTCGTGTGTTGAGTTATCAATCTATGGAAGCGCAGAACTACGGCATAAAGATTTTGTTCGCTAAACCGGTTCCGGTGAAAGGATTGAGGAATATCAGTTTTAAGATATATCAGCGGGAGAATGTGATAGGAAGAACAACCTGGACGGGAAGTGCTTCCGCAAGCCGGCAAAGGCTTTGCGTGAAGTTGCTTTCTGAGTTCAACACTATCAATGACTTTAAACAGGATGAAGGTCTTGTATTGGAAGATGTGGCATTAGATTTTATTCAGGAAAATAGTTGGAGGGATTACCGGTTTGTATTTGATTCTAAGGTAGTAAGCAGTTGGAAACTTGAGCTTTTTAAAGAAGGTGTCCGGGGAGTGGCCATTATGCCTACTTACGGAGCAGGTGTGACACTATCCGAACATTCGGTTTATCAATGCTATATCGATGATATACGATTAAATGTTCCCGAAGAATGACAAGTAAGCGGGAAGTAGAGATATAAAGAATAAAAACAGATTTGAAAGTAAAGTTTATTTAAGTTTTTGCTTATGAGAAACAAGACTTGGTTAGTGGTGCTGGCTCTATTGGTCATGCATTTCGGCAGGGCGTTAGGGAATGATGTGCATTCCGAGGCAGCGGCTGTTGCACAGCAAACGAAAGAGAAGCTTGTAGTAGGAACGGTGTCGGATGATATGGGACCCGTTATTGGTGCTACGGTATTTGTGAAAGGAACACAGAATGGTGTGATTACCGATATGGACGGTAAGTTTAAATTGAAACTCCGGGTGGGGGCTAAGATTGTGGTTTCGTTTATCGGTTATAAAGATAAAGAAATTATTTACAATGGGGTATCCGAACTGAAGATTTTTTTGAATGAAGATGTGACTAGTCTCCAGGAAGTACAGGTGATAGCTTATGGTACGACTAAAAAGGTGACCATTACAGGAGCTATCTCATCGGTAAATGCAGCTGAGATACTGAAGACTCCGGCAGGAAGCATCACAAATGCATTGACCGGTAAGGTGACGGGACTATCCAGTGTACAAAGTTCTGGGCAACCGGGTGCGGATGATGCCACGCTTTATGTACGTGGTGTCGGTTCTTTGTCGGAGGGACTTTCTTCTCCATTGATATTGGTAGATGGTGTGGAGCGTTCGTTCGGGCAGCTCGATCCGAATGAAGTAGAGGACATTACAGTGCTGAAAGATGCTTCCGCTACGGCTGTATTCGGTGTGCGCGGTGCTAATGGTGTTATTCTGGTAACTACGAAACGTGGTCAGGAGGGTAAAACGAAGATGAGCTTTTCAACCTCTTTCGGTTTACAGATGCCGACACGTATTCCCGAATTTGCTGATAGTTATGAGTATGCAAGTGTGTATAATCAGGCACAGCTTGCCAGTGGCATAAAAGAAGAGGATTTGGCCTTTGGACCAAAAGTTATTGAGGGATTCAAAAATCGTAGTAATTTATTGGCTTATCCTGATGTCGATTGGGCGGATATGTTGATTAAGAAATCAGCTTTACAAACACAACACAATTTTACTATATCAGGAGGAGCGAAAGCGGTGCGCTTTTTCGCATCATTGGGAGTCTTCACCCAAGATGGTTTATTTAAGACTTATGAGACGGATTATGACAGTAATTATAAATACAACCGTTATAATTATCGTATCAACTTAGATATAGACGTGACAAAAACCACTACTATGAGGGTTAATCTGGGAGGACGGTTGAACGATACACGTACGCCGAATTATAATAATGGCTCTTCCACTGACCTGATAAATCTGTTTAGGGAAATTTATGAGGCTCCCCCTTTTGCAGGTGCGGGTATTGCTGACGGGAAACGTATAAAGACTGATCCGACGATTATCCCTCCAACAATGGGAAGTCTGGCAGATCCTTTACAGAATTTTTACGGGAAAGGCTATGCCAATTCATTGGGAAATACATTGAATTTTGACTTTGTATTGGAACAGAAGTTGGATTTTGTGGCAAAAGGGTTGAAGCTGGCTTTGAAGGGTTCTTATAACAGTGGGGTCACGCAGAAAAAAACAAGAGCTTCCGGTAATGGGGATTTATACGAAGCTATCATCAATGAGAATGGTAGTGTTGATTTAAAGAAAACGCATGAAAAGTCAGTGTTAGGATATAGTGTGGGATATAGTAAATCCAGAGACTGGTATATGGAAGCAGCTTTGAACTATAAACGTGATTTTGGCGCACATCATGTTTCTGCATTGGCTATGTATAACCAGTCTATGAAATATTATCCGAAAGGAAACTGGCCGGGTATTCCACGTTCCTATGTCGGTTTCGTAGGGCGTGTCACTTATGATTATAATACACGCTATATGGCGGACTTCAGTGTCGGTTACAATGGTTCCGAGAATTTTGCTCCGGGTAAGCGGTTCGGATTATTTCCTGCCGGTTCATTGGGCTGGATTATATCAGAGGAAAAGTTTATGAGGCCGCTGAAACCTTATGTGAGTTACATGAAAATACGTGCTTCTTTAGGTGTTGTCGGTAACGACCTTACTAGTGATAACTCTCGTTTTCTTTATTTGCCGGATGTATATGATGCTAATGGGGATAACAATGGATATAATTTTGGTATAAACAATTCTCAAAATGTGATTATAGCGTCGGAAGCCAAGAAAGGAAATCCGGGCGTTACTTGGGAAACGTCTACTAAACAAAACTATGGGTTGGATTTATATTTCTTTGATGACCGTCTCAAGACTACCTTTGATTATTTTATTGAGAATCGGAAAGATATTCTCACTTCCAGACAGGTACTGCCGGGTTATCTGGCTGTAACGTTGCCTACTGCCAATATTGGTAAAGTGGATAATAAGGGATATGAGGTTAGTGTGAAATGGGAGGATGCGTTGAAGGATTTCAGATATAATATAGGAGTGAATCTTTCTTATGCGAAGAATACCAGAGTCTTTATGGATGAGATACCAAAGCCCTACGATTATATGGCGGAGACCGGTACACCGGTAGGACAATCTTTCGGGTATAAGTTTGATGGTTATTTTACAGAAGAAGAGTCGGCTAACTATGCGTCGGAGAAGGGTAAGACAATGCCGGATTACGGAACAGGTTTCGCGCCTAATGCAGGTGATGTGAAATATAAAGATTTGAATGGTGATAAATTGATAGACTATCGTGACGAGGCTGCTATCGGTTATCCTGTTTATCCGTTATTGACCGGCGGTATTAATCTGGGACTCTCGTATAAGGGATTTGATATCAGCATGACTTGGTCTGGTGCGACAAAAACATCACGTATGTTGCAACAGATTTACAGAGAACCATTTGGGGAGCAGAATAATAAATCATTGTTGACATATCTGGTAGACAATGCATGGACTCCGGAGAAGGGTAACTCGGCAAAAGCTCCTCGCATCTCGTTTCAAAATAAGAAGCATAACTATCAGGCTTCCGATTTATGGTTGCGTGATGCTTCCTATCTTCGTCTGAAGAATTTGGAAATCGGCTATACATTACCGACTGCTTGGATGAAGAAAATGAATGTCAATCAATTGAGAATCTATATATCAGGATATAACTTGTTGACTTTCGATAGTTTGGATGTATTGGATCCCGAAATGACAAATACTTTAAACCCTTCCTATCCACTTATCAAAGTAGTGAATTTTGGATTAAAACTTAATTTTTAATAAAAAAGACGCCAATATGAAAAGGATAAAAACATATATATTATTAGGAGTAGGACTATTGTTGACATTGTCCTCTTGTGAAGACTTTGCATTGGGAGATAAATTCTTGCAAAAGCCTCCCAGTAATGATATAACGATTGATACTATCTTCTCGACAGCCGAAATGGCACGCAGGGTATTATGGAATAGTTATGACTATTTGCCTTATGGCTATTCTACCGGTAATTTCTTTACTGCCATGAAAAAAGGAAATATCGAAGGTTTGACAGACTTGAATCAAGGGTATTGTAATGATAGTGGCGAACTACAAATCTATTATCCGGGTAAATATACCGCTGATGTAGAGAATAGTAATAAATCGGGAACAATCTCTATGAATAATATATCTAAGTTCCGTTTCAAAGAATTCGGTTCGTGGAGTGGTATTCGTCATGCTTGGTTGTTTTATGAAAATGTAGACCGCGTACCTGACATGTCAGCGGAAGAAAAGTCTAGAATGAAAGCTGAAGCAAAGATTCTGGTTGCTATTTTTTATGCCAATATGTTCCGTCATTACGGAGGACTACCGTTGATTGACCACAGTCTGCGTGCGGATGAACTGAATTTTCCGGCACGTGCTACGGTACAGGAAACGGTTGATTTTATCGTAAGATTGCTGGACGATGCGGTAGCATGTCCGGATCTGCCCTGGGTGTTGCCGGAAGGAGAACAGGACAATTGGTATGGTCGTGTTACGAAGGCATCAGCAATGGGATTGAAAGTCAGAGTGTTGTTGTTTGCTGCCAGTCCTTTGTTTAACGATACCAAACCCTATTATCCGGGTGAAGCGTCCGACAAACATCTGACTTGGTATGGTGACCGTCAGGATAGCCGTTGGCAAGCGGTGGCCGATGCGGCTTTGGCATTTTTCAAAACAGTGAAATCGCAAGGCTATTATAGGCTTGTGGAGAAAGGTGATACGCAAAAAGGAACCAGTCGTGCGGCTTTCCGGGATGCTTATTATAAGAGAGGTACAACTGAAACTCTCATAGCCTCTTTTCGTAACATTCGTACGGCCAATCAAAATTCTCTGTTGGTACAAAGTATACGTTGGGGAGGATTCGGACCTACGAAAGAATGTTTTGATATGTTCCCAATGGCAGATGGTACGGAATTCAGTTGGGATAATGAGGAACAGGCTAAGAATCCGTTTACGAATCGTGATCCGCGTCTTTATGAAACAATTTATATAGACGGTGATGATTTTAAAGGGAAGCCGATTCAATTGTTTCAGGAAAATCCGGCAGATAAGGTGAACTATCCGAAAGGAGCAAATTTTGGAGTGTATCCGATAGATGCGAGCAGTATAAATACAGGACTGACTTCTTTCAAATTTGGTTTTGACCGTGATGGCGGTGAGTTTAAAGGCAGAGTGATCCAGTGGCCGCATTTGCGTCTTGCCGAAATTTACCTCTCGTATGCAGAAGCGTTAAATGAACTGGGTCGGGCTAAAGTGAAAGACGAATTGGGAATGGATGCGTTTGACTATGTAGACGTGGTGCGTAATCGTGTAGAATTGGGAGATTTGGATAAGAATATGGGGAAAGAGGATTTCCGCGAACTTATCTTGCGTGAACGTGCATGCGAGTTTGTTTGGGAGGAAGTACGTTTCTTTGATTTAATCCGTTGGAAGCGTGAAGATATCTTTTCAAAACGCTTGCATGGCTTGAAAGTCTTTAAACATAAGACTACCAAGGAATATGCATTTTCTGAATTCTTGTTACCGGAGCGTGCATGGCAGAAAGAATTCTCTCCGAAGAATTATTTAAGCGCATTCCCGTCTGATGAGATAAATAAAGGATACGGGTTGGTGCAAAATCCTGGCTGGGAGTAAGATACGGTATAATTGTAATGAAATCACAATGACACTATGAGGAATTATATAAAACTATTAATCGTTGGTACTCTTTGTTCATCTACGGTATGGGCGCAAGTATCAGACAGTATATCAGATAAGATTGGGAATGAGATGGCAATACGCATTGAATACGGACGCGGAATCTCTTATGACGCAAAGAAAAGCACGGTTGCTACGGCAGTTGCTACGGCGGACGAACTGTCACATAGGACAAGTGTAAACGCTTCAAATTTACTCTATGGGCTATTACCGGGCGTCCAGGTATTACAGAATGCGAATAATGCCTGGAATGACGGAGCTTCTTTATTGGTTCGTGGAATGGGAACCATGAGTTCCAAGTCTCCTTTGATCTTGGTGGATGGATTTGAACGTCCCTTAGATTATCTTAATTCGTCGGAAATAGAATCGGTAACCGTATTGAAAGATGCTGTCTCTGCTAGTTTGTACGGTATAAAAGGAGCTAACGGAGTGATTCTGGTAAAAACGAAAAGGGGAGTGGAATCTGCGCCCGAGATAGATTTCTCTTATCAGTTCAATATGGGGACTCCCCGTCGGCTTCCCGATTTAGTGGATGGTTATACGTATGCCCGTGCGCTGAATGAGGGATTGGAGAATGACGGGTTGCAGCCGCGATACGATGCAAAAGCACTGAAAGCATTTCAGGAAGGTACTTATCCCGATTCCTATCCGAACGTAGACTGGATGAATGAGGCCTTACGCGATCACAGCTATGGTGATAATGTGACGTTCTCAGCCCGTGGAGGAGGAAAGTATGTGAAGTATTATTCGCAGTTGAATTTTTTGGATGAGCGTGGCATCTTGCGGCCTACTGACCTGAACGATGGTTATTCTACACAGTTTAAATATTCGCGTTTGAATGTTCGTACCAATCTTGATATTAGGGTGAGTAATTCTACGCAGTTGAAACTGAACATGTTTGGAAACTTCTCGGAACATAATCGTCCGGGAACGGAGACTTCTGCTATATTCGATGCTTTGTATAAAGTTCCTTCCGGTGCTTTTCCGGTTAAAACCAAGAATAATATGTATGGAGGTACTACGACTTATGCCAACAATCCAATCGGATATATAGCCGGCACCGGTTATGCACGCTCACAAGGGCGTGTGTTGTATGCAGATATGGAGTTGACGCAGTCTTTAGACTTTATAACGAAAGGGCTTACCTTCGGGGCTAGAATCAGTTTGGACAACTATGCCACTTACTGGGATAATAATACCAAAAGTTTCGGTTATGAGTCGGCGACAATGGATTTTACGACTGGTGAGGAAACATATAAGACATTGAGAAATGAGGGAACCCTTTCTTTTGGAAGTAGTATCGGTGATGTATCCAATCATTTTAATTTGGAGGCGTGTGTCAATTATGAACATTCCTGGAAGGAAGATCATAAATTAAATACGACATTGATGTACTCGATGGATAAAAACACGCAGAAAGAACGTAATGAGTCGACAGCTTTTATAGACGCGATAGCACAAGCGCACTATGTATATAAGAATCGTTATATGCTGGATGCTTCTTTCTCCGGAACGGCTGCTAGCGTATTGGAGCCCGGCAACCGTTGGGGAATTTTTCCTGCGGTAGGACTTGGTTGGATACTTTCGGAAGAAAATTATTTGAAAAAAAACTGGCTGAACCTACTGAAAGTGAGAGCTTCGTATGGTATTGCGGGACGTGCGAATTATGATATGAATCTGTTTAATAGTGTATATGGTGTAGGTTCCGGATATTACTTTAAAGACAATATCACTTCTTTGGGAGGAATGAAAGAATCGCGTTTGGGAGTCACCGGCTTTACTTATGAAAAATCCCACAAAGCAAATTTTGGTGTAGACTTTGTCGCATGGAATCGTTTGTCGGTGACAGCGGATGCTTTTTATGACCATCGCACCGATATTTTGGTAGACGCTTCGGGCACTATGTCTACAGTACTAGGTCTTGCTGCCCCCAAACAGAATACCGGGGTGGTAGATAACTATGGAGTGGAACTTGCTGTCAAATGGAACGATCAGATTGGCGACTTTACTTATCAGGCAGGTGCTATGTTTTCTTATAGTAAGAATGAAATCGTTGAAATGAATGAACAATATCGTCCTTATGGATATCTGAAGCGTACAGGAAAGTCTTTGGGACAAATCTTTGGTTATGAAGTAGAAGGTATTTATCAAAGCCAGAAGGAAATAGATGATCGTGAAGTGAAGCAGTATTTGTCGGAAGTTCGTCCGGGAGACTTGATGTTCAAAGATCAAAATGGCGATAATCGTATTGATGAATATGATCAAGTTGCCTTGGGGTATAACTCAACATGTCCCGAAATATATTATTCGTTTGATTTAGGAGCAGAATATAAAGGCTTGGGATTTTATGCTCTGTTCCAGGGAGCCGGTAATTATAGTAAAATATTGAATGTGAATAGTGTCTATCGTCCTTTAGTAAGTAACAACACAGTCTCTACTCATTATTATGAAAATCGATGGACAAAAGAAAATCCGAATGCTTTGTACCCCCGTCTGACTTATTCCGGTTCGAACAATAACTATAACACAAACAGCTTGTGGGTGGCTGACGCTTCCTTTCTGAAATTAAGAACGCTTGAGGTATATTATCAGCTTTCTCCCAAAGTGCTGAAGAAAGTAAACCCATTGAGAAATGTACGTTTGTTTGCGCGCGCTCACGATCTGTTTTCTTGGGATAAGATTGATATAATGGATCCCGAAGCAGTCAAGGCCGGTCATCCAACGATGACACAATATACTTTTGGAGTGAATTTAACCTTCTAAAATGGATGTAAGATGAAAAAGATAATACTTAAATATTATGTGGTGGGACTATTGGCAGGCTCACTTTCTGGATGCGATTTTATTGATTGTGATGAGTCGTCGGATTATAAGAAAGAAGACATTTTTGTTAGTTATGAACGGACGAAACAGATGGCCACGTATGTATATAGTTTTCTACCGAATGGATTCTGTAATATAGATGGAGCCATGCTCGATGCTGGTACCGATGATGCAGTACATGTATATAGAACGTCTAAGATTCAGCGTTTTGTAGATGGTACATGGGGGGCAAATTCAGTAGTCGATGATGTTTGGAGTCATTACTATGAAGGCATACGTGCGGCCAATCTTTATCTGAAAGAGGCAGAAGGATTGACTTTTGTGGATTGGAAGTTTAATGACAATTACGAAGCTTGGATGAAAAGCTTCGAATATTACAAACATGAAGTACGATTTTTGCGTGCATACTACTATTTTGAGCTGATAAAACGTTATAAAAATGTCCCTTTAGTAGACAGGGTGCTGACTCCTGAAGAAGCTAATCTGGTCGAACCTGCTTCGTTTGAGAAAGTAGCTAGGTTTATACTGGACGAGTGTGATGAGTTGAAAAAGATACTGCCGGCAAATTTTAGCGACGGCTTTATGGACAAGGAGACCGGACGTATCACTCGTGGAGCAGCTATGGCTTTGGCTTCCCGCTTGAAACTTTATCTGGCAAGTCCTCTTTATTCGTCAGACAGTCCGGATAAATGGAAAGATGCGGCGGATGCGGCTTATGAGATTATTGGTCAGGTGTCGACACTGGGTTACGGATTGAGTAAATATGCCGATTTGTTTGATGAAGATAACAATAAGGAAAAGGAAGTTATTCTTGCACGTCCGGTAGGGGAGAGCGGTAGTTTCGAACAGAGTAATTTTCCTATGGGAGTACAGGGAGGAAAGACTTCTACGTGCCCGACCGAGAATCTGGTTAGTGCTTACGAAATGAAGGCTGACGGAACTTCTTTTGATTGGGAAAATGAGACAATGCGTAAGAATCCGTATGTGGGCAGAGATCCACGGTTGGCGATGACGATTGCTTACAATGGTATGGCATGGCCGAAGAATGCATTACAGATATGGGAAGGTGGAGCCAATGGGTTACCGCTGAATAATGCCACAGTTACGGGCTATTATCTGAAAAAGTATGTCAACAATGATATTAGCTTTGAATCCGGAACCACGGTTACAAAAAGGCATCATAACTGGATTCTGTTCCGTTACGGAGAAATTCTGCTGAATTATGCCGAAGCGATGGCGAATGCATTCTCACCGTCCTATAAGGATGGGGGTAAATATCCTATAAGTGCTTTGGATGCGGTGAATGAACTTCGTCGTCGTAGTGACGTAGATATGCCTTCCTATCCGGATGATATTTCAAAGGAAGATTTTATAAAGCGTCTGAAAAATGAGCGCCGCGTGGAATTGGCATTTGAGGGACATCGTTTTTGGGATGTACGTCGCTGGAAAGAACTGGATAAAACGGTTGATATCTATAAAGTGAAAGTCTGGAAAGAAGGGACGGAGGTATTATACGAGAAACAATTGTATGGCGAACATGTGGTTAGGGATTGTATGTACTTCTATCCGATAGCCAATACGGAGAAGTTCAAGAATGAGAGCTTGATACAGAATGAAGGTTGGTAAACACGGGTAAGATGATGAAGGTAAAAAGAATCATGCTTTTCAGTGTTGTGATTTTGGGGAAGTTTTTATTCTTCCCCGAAATCTATGCGCAGGGGATTTCTGTGTTGGATAAGATGTTTCCCAATGCTGTTATCGGAAGAGAACATTATGAAAGATTACAAGTCGAACTTTCAAAGGCGGGGACGAATGCTTTTAAGACGATGTTCGATAAACATATCCGGAGATATGCGGAGGAAGTAATAACAGCCGGCAAGCAGCCGGTCACTGCTGTTTCCTCGAACAATAATGCGCAAGGAGTGGATATTTATGAGGAAATGAAGTCTATCTATTATTTATGTGTGACATATGCTTTCAATCAGGAGCAGAGATACTTGGATAAAGCTGTAGACTATCTTGTCGCATGGGCGGAAGTAAATGTGGCGGAACCTAAGTCTAATATTCATGAAGAAAAGTATTCGTGGGCGGTAGAGGGATATTCGCTCATCCGCAACATAGTCTCTGCGGAAAACCGCCAGCTGATTGACGGATGGATGATAAAGCGTCTGACGCAATTTGAAAAAGATAATGATTTGCGGGGTAACAACTGGGGTGCTTGTTTGCTAAGACAGTATTATCTTTATGGATTGGTACTGGGTGATGACAAATGGATAAATAAATACAAGGATGCTTATCCCGATTGGGTAAAAGGAAATCTGTTCCCCAATGGTACCACTACCGACCTGCTGGCACGTGATGCATTTGCCTATCATGCTTATGATCTTTCTTTTTTTGCGAAGATTGCTCATCTGATTGCTTTGTATGAGGGGTATGATGCTGCCGATCGTTTCTATGCGCAGGATGTGAACGGCGGAGCTTCGGTGAAAAAATGTGTAGACTTCTGGAAGCCTTTTATGATGAATGCTCCTAAATATGGTCATGTTGAGTTTATAGATACGGAGTATGAACCGGATAAGAAAAGAGAGGATTACAATAAGACTTATGATCCTTCATCGACTTTGTATGTGGTAGACGAATTGTATGAGTTTGATGATAGTCTGAAAAAAGTGTTTGATAAATACCGAGGAGGAAATGTTTGGATAAACTGGCGTTCGGCGCTAAGTGCTCTCCGATGGTTGAATGACGGAAAATAAAGAAAAAAATTATGAATAGAGTACAATTGATATTAGTTTTATTGGTGTGCATATGCTGTGTGTCGTGTTCGGAAAAACAGCAAGGCAATATAGTGGATGATGCTTTCAAGGTGGCTGAGCTGCAATTGACAGCTCAGCTGAAAGCTGTACCCGAGCCTGTTGCTTTTCCACGTACCATTAAAAATGGTGAACTTCATACGACAAAGATGAATGATTGGACAGAAGGATTCTACCCGGGATGTCTTTGGTATATATATGAAAATAATAGAGATGAAAGCTGGAAGCAGTCTGCGCTGAAATGGACAGAAGCATTGGAACCATTAAAGAAATTGACGAATCATCATGATATTGGTTTTCTGATGTATTGTAGTTTCGGTAATGCTTATCGTCTGACTGGAAATGAAGTTTATAAGGATGTGTTGGTTGAATCCGCCCGTTCTTTGTGTAAACGTTTTAATGAAAAGACCGGTTGTATCGAATCTTGGAACTACCGGAAAGCTTGGAATGAAAAGGATGAATGGTTCTTTCCGGTTATTATTGATAATATGATGAATCTCGAATTACTCTATTTTGCAACAAAGGTGACGGGAGATTCTCTCTTTGCGAAGGTTGCGAATAAACATGCGGAGACAACAGCCCGAAATCACTTCCGCGATGATTACAGTAGTTACCATGTAGTGAACTATGATGAAGAAACCGGTGAAGTACTTCATAGGGCTACTTGTCAGGGGTTCGCCGATAATTCCACTTGGGCTCGCGGGCAGGCATGGGCTATTTATGGCTATACGATGGCTTATCGTGAGACCAAGAATCCAGACTTCCTGAATATGGCTGTTCATACTGCGGATTTTTGGTTGAGCCATCCCCGTTTGCCTAAGGATGGCATACCTTATTGGGACTTCAATGCCGGTCAGAAAAGTTATGTGCCGGATTGGAATTATGATCCTCAACGTTTTAAAGTAATCCCCCGTGATGCGTCAGCAGCTGCAATAGCTGCTTCCGCTTTCCTGGAGTTGTCGGAGTATGTAATGGAAGGAAAAAAGTATGCTGAAGCTGCAGAACATATTTTGCGATCATTATCTTCTCCCGATTATTTGGCAGAGCCGGGCACTAATTGCAATTTTATATTAAAACATAGTGTTGGTAGTATTCCTCATGGTGTAGAAATAGATGTCCCGTTAGTATATGCCGATTATTATTATTTGGAAGCATTGACGAGATATAAAAACAGAAAGTAACATGGGAGTCACTATACCCAATAAAGACTGAAGTTGCTTGTTTGCGGGCAGGCTAAGTAAGACTTTATAAGAAGGGAAGCCGGTATAGTTGTGTTGAGATACCGGTATTATTCTGTCAGGATACCGATATCGTTAATTCGTCACGGCTGTGACGAGTTCTTCTCACAGCTGTGGAGAGATTCTTCCACGGCCGTGGCGAATACTCTCCACGGCTGTGGTGAGTTAATGATAACGGCAGCTTTTGCGAACAATCATTACCGGATAACAGATGAATACCTACTGTATGACGGATGTTTAATGGGGGCCTAAGCCGAAAGGCGAGTATAGCTGAACGGAAAGGACATAGGGGAGAGTGGGTGGTAAAGCAGTAGACTGATAATAAAAACAAGCCGATTGTAACCCCCATTACAATCGGCACTCAATCCTGAATATATTAACCTAAAACCTATGAAATCTTTCTATTGCTAATCACACGCATTGCTGCCGTATAATATTCGCAAGGGACAGATAAGAGGAACCCGTTTCGCCCATTGTCTTTCATTGAAACCTCAATGTATGCTGCTTTCAGCAGATTCTTTACGCTGGTTACTTCCCAAGGACTACCAGCAAAAACATTGACTTGAGAAATCTTTCTACTTGTAATCATAATCTTTATAGTGTGTTTTTATTTTTACTGTGGCAAAGATAAGAGACAAAAATGACTTAGATGTGTAATTTTGATTCAGATATAGTATACAAATGATTCATTGAATCAGGATTTGTATTAATTGACCAGTTTTTTGCGTTAATAAGAGTTGTTTTCCCTCACATCATTCATTTCTTATTTTGCGTATTTGTTATTGTTTCTACAAGGCTATTGATATAAACCTCTATATTATCATAGGCAGTACTTAGATTTCTTCCGTTTGCATCATATTTGTTTGGGTTCAATCCGTTGGCGGTTTCCCATTCGTCAGGCATGCCGTCATTGTCAGAATCAGTAATTTGTGTCAATGATTTTAATGTTGGCCATGCGCTCCAGTCGCTACCAGCTCCGGAAGGCTTTAGGTCTTTCTGACTATCGATAAGTCCGCCCTTAGGATAATTCTGACTTTTCCAATGGATGATACCTTTGTCGCAATGTTCACAAGGACCGTTCGGGCAGGGGGCATCTCCTAATCCGTTGTGTTCGTTCTTTCCGATGAATTGTGCCGTTCCTGTGCGTGTCTCTTCAACGATACGAGTATCTATATCATCTCGTTTGAGACTGCAACC
>OLWB01001536.1_pt1 | contig 21292 bp, 17 predicted proteins | sample 1673331 | NCBI WGS metagenome assembly OLWB01 (sample SAMEA3178943, study PRJEB25190) | human gut metagenome | biome: human gut; feature: human-associated habitat; material: faeces | place: Austria | collected 2013
GCGGGGTTCCTTGAGCAGCCGCTGCATCGCGTTGCGGGTGCTGACCACCCAGTAGTCCAGCTCCATTTGCGTTTCCGCGTTTCTATGGCCCAGACGGTTGTAATAGGCGTACTGATAGGGATGGTTCTTGGCGATATCCCCGGCCGTCCAGGCGAAGAAGAGGCACAGGCCCGCCGCAAAGACGCGGTGCATGCCGTATTCGCCCGTTCGCCTGCGCAGAAAGCCAATGCATGCAGACAACCCGCGCGCCCCCAGCAGCACCACACCCGCGCATACAAAGTAGAAATGCCGCCAGCCGTTGTACACCAGCGGGCGGGTCAGTACCGCGAACAGGAGCGGCACAAACCAGCACAGGCTGGCGGCGGTCAGGGCAAGAGTGACGGGGTCACGCAGGGCGGAGGCGCGCTGCTGCCACACGCGGCGGAGCACGCTGAGCTGCCCCACCGCCGCCAGCGGCGCCACGTACAGGGGCAGGGTGACCAGCATCATCCACACAAGATAGTAGCGCGGCAGGGGATTGACCGCGTGCTCAAAGCGCATGCCGCGAAACAGCACCACCCCCGGCCAGCGCGTGAAGCCGGATGCGTTGACCAGCAGATAGCGCAGATACTCCACCGGACCGCTCCACAGCGCGGGGGTCAGCAGGGCATAGAACCCCGCAAAAAGCGCGACGGTTGCGGCCGCTATGCACGCCATCCGGCGGTCCCAGCGCCGCTGTGCCGTTACCAGCACCACCGCGCACAGCCCCATCAGCCCCCACACAAAAAAACCCACGACCTTGGTGTTGGCGGCCATGGCGCCCGCCAGAGAAAACAGCGCGCCACGCAGAAAGCCCGGCTGCTTGAGAAAGCGCAGCCCCAGCCACGGCGTGCACAAAAACAGCGTCAGCAGCACCATGTCCTTGCTGTTGTAGTGCCCCTCGGCAAAAAAACGCGGACACAGGTAGAGAAGCAGCATGCCGCCGCAGGAAACCGGACGGCTGAGTTTGGCCTCGCGGCAGAAGCCGTACACGGCGGCCACGCCCAGCATGAACCATAGCCACGTATAGGCATGCCACAGCACCATGACACGGTCAGGCTGCGCATCCTGCAGGGGCAGGAGCGCCGCAGCCGGATAGTAGGCGCACTGGCCGTGATCCCGCTCAATGCTCTGCGAGATCGGCGTGATGCCCCGGGACAGGTACCATTGGGCAGGCGCGCTGTCCTCCCCGAAGAGGCGCAGGGCGTATTCCAGCATGTTCTCTTGCAGAATGATTTGCTCGGTGGGCTCGTCGCAGGGCAGGCCGTAGTCCGCCCCGGCGGAGAGTCCCACCAAAGCGAGGACGGCAAAAAACAGCGCCACAAAGGCGAATTTGACACGCTCAACGGTCATGGCCGGTCAGCCTCCTTTGCAGTACGCTCGTAGAGGATCATGATGGGATGGCCGTAGGCGGAAAGCGTGACGCATTCGGCCATGTCCGCGTCCGGAGAAAATCCGCTGAAACAGGCGTAGGTGGGGTTGGAGAGCACAAAGCGCGCTCCGCTTCCTTCCGGCAGGCAGACGAAGCGGCCGGCCAGCTCATCCGGCAGGGAGGCCAGCGCGCGCTGCAGGGCATAATCGCTCCACAGGTCGGCGGGTTCCACGGTCAGCACGCCTTCATACGCTCCGGCCAGGCGGACAAGCGCGTCCCGCGCGCTCACGTTCCAGTAGTCCAGCTCGTTGTAATCCATGCCGCGGAGCTGTACCAGCGGCTGGTAATAAGCATACTGGTAAGGGTGCTGCGTGGCGATACCCACGCCGGTAAAGGCCATGCACAGCCCCAGCAGCGCGGCAAAGACCCGCCGCCTTGCGCCGCGCATATGCGTCCACAGTTCCCGCGCGCCCAGCACGGCCAGCGCCAGCATCGGTCCGTAAAGGAAGTAGAAATGCCGCCAGCCGTTGTATACGCGCGTGCGGGTAAGCACGGCAAAGGCCAGCGGAAGCAGCCACAAAAGGACCGTCAGCAGCGGGACCAGGCCCGATGCGTCTCGGGCGCGCAGGCGGCGCACACCGGTCCACAGCGCCAGCGCGGTGCCTGCCGCGCACAGCATAAGTATCCACAGCGGCGTGGTGGCCAGCATCATATAGGGCAGGTAGTACCAGGGCAAAGGCTGCGATGTGGTATCGAACACGCTGCCGCGAAACAGCACATACCCGTTCCAGCGCTGAAAGGCCACTGCGTTGGAGAGGAGGTAACCGAAAAAGGCCGCCGGGTCGGCCCACAGCGCGGGCGTGAGCAGCGCGTACAGGGCTGCGAAGGAGAGGACCGTCACCCCGGCCACGCCCCAGACGCGCGGGGTCATGCGGCGCTCCATCAGCAGGCGGATGAGCACATACAACGCGCACAACCCCCACAGCGCAAGCCCCGCCACCTTCGTGTTGGCCGCCAGCGCGCCGCACAGGGCAAAGCATGCGCCGCGTGCAAAGCCCGGCCTGCGCGCCAGCGCCAGCGCCTGCCACAAGGCGCACAGCGCCAGCGAAAACAGCGCGATATCCTTGTTGTTAAAATGCCCGTGGGCAAAAAATGGCGGAGTGAGAAGCAGGCAGACCGGGCCCAGCAGCGCCCAGCCCCGCGAAAGCCCCATCTGCCGCAGCGTGGCGTACAGCGCAAAGCCGCCCAGCGTGAACACGGCCCAGCAGGCCATGTGCCACAGCGCGCTTTGCTGCGCCCCGGTGAGGGAGAGGTCCAGCACCACCCAGCCAAAGGGATAGAAAGCAGCGGTGCCGTGGTCCTGCTCGATGCTCTGCGATATGGGCCGCAGCGTTTCAATGGAGAGCGGTCCCTGCCGGGCGGCAAGCGTTTCAAAACGGCTTTCATCAAGCCCCAGGACACGGGCATATTCCCACAGGTTCATGCGCAGGATGTCCATTTCCGTCTGCTCATCCCAGGAGGGACCATAATCGGCGGCGGTCAGAAGCCCCAGTGCCAGAAAGACGGCGAAAAAGGCGCATACCGCCCACCGGGGCAAAGCCTTGTTCATCACAACACCTCATTTGCAGCGGGAAAGCTCCTCCCCTGATTATACCGCAGAACGTCCGGCTTGGGAAGATGAGAACGAAAGGGACCCGTCCGCGCCAAGGCGCAGACGGGCCCTTTCATGCGCCGGATGAGGCGCTTTCATCCATCAGATTTCTTCGTCGCCGCCGTCCGAACCATCGACCACGGTTTCGGTTTCGTCCGTCATCTTGGCTACGGCCTCCTCAAAGGCGGCCTCGTCGGCTTCTTCCGGTTCCTCCTGCTCGGCGCGGGCTACGCCCACAATCTTCGCGCCATCGCTCAGGCGCATGAGGCGCACGCCCTGCGTGTTTCGGCCGCTCTCGCGGATGTCGCTTACCGCCATGCGGATAATGGTGCCGTCATCCGTGATGAGCATGATATCCTCGTTCTCATAGACGGCCAGCTGAGCGGCCAGTTCCCCGGTTCTGTCGGTAAGCGCCATGGCACGGATGCCCATGCCGTTGCGGCCCTGCTCGCGGTACTGGTCGGGGTCGGTGCGCTTGCCGTAGCCGCCGGTGGTGATGGCCAGAATCTGCTGGCCTTCCTCCAGACGGCTCATGTCGATGAGCTCGTCGCCCGGCTGCAGCTTCATGGCGTGCACGCCCATGCCCGTGCGGCCGATGACGCGGATGCTGCTTTCATGAATGCGCAGCGCGCGGCCCTGACGGCTGCCGATGATCAGGCTCATATCGCCGTCGGTGAGTTCCACGGCGCACAGCTCATCATCCTCGCGCAGCGTGATGGCGATCAGGCCCGCCTTGCGCAGGTTGGCGAACTCGCTGTAAGGCGTGCGCTTGATCATGCCGTTTCTGGTCATCATGACCAGGTAGTGTTCCTCCAGCCCGCGCGGAACGGGGATCATGGCGGTCACCTTTTCGTCGCCCGCGATCTGCAGGAGGTTGACAATGGCCATGCCGCGCGCCGTCCGTCCCGCTTCGGGGATCTGGTAGCACTTGAGGTTGTAGACGCGGCCGCGGTTGGTGAAGAACATGATTTCGTCATGCGTGTTGACGATGATGAGGCGCTCGGCGAAGTCCTCCTCGCGGGTCGCCATGCCGCTGACGCCCTTGCCGCCGCGGTGCTGCGCGCGGTAGGTGCTCTTGGGCAGGCGCTTGACGTAGCCGAAATGCGTCATGGTCACGACCATGTCGTCGGACTGGATGAGGTCCTCGATGTCGATCTCGCCCTCCATCACAGTCAGCTCCGTGCGGCGCTCATCGGCAAACTTGTCACGGATCTCGGTCATCTCCTGCTTGATGACGCCCATGAGCAGGTCCTCATCGGCCAGCAGGCTCTTGTAATAGGCGATGTTCTTTTCCAGCTCGTCATATTCGGCCTGCAGCTTGTCGCGTTCCAGACCGGTCAGGCGGGCCAGGCGCATATCCAGAATGGCCTGTGCCTGCTTCTCGGAGAAGGCGAAGCGCTCCATCAAAGCGGTGCGCGCGGTAGTGGTGTCGCTGCTCCCGCGGATGATGGACACGATCTCGTCGATGTGGTCCAGCGCCTTGAGCAGGCCCTCCAAGATGTGCGCCCGCGCCTCGGCCTTGTCCAGATCGTATTTTGTGCGGCGGGTGACGACGTCCTTCTGGTGGGCGATGTAGTGATAGAGCATCTCGCGCAGGGAGAGCACCTTGGGCTCGCCGTTTACCAGCGCAAGCATGTTGGCGCCGAAGGTCTCCTGCATGGAGGTGTGCTTGTAGAGGTAGTTGAGCACCACGGTGGGGTGCACGTCGCGCTTGAGCTCGATGACGATGCGCATGCCGTTGCGGTCGCTCTCGTCGCGGATGTCGGAGATGCCGTCCAGGCGCTTCTCATGCACCAGCTCGGCGATCTTCTCCACCAGCTTGGCCTTGTTGACCATGTAGGGGATCTCCGTCACCACGATACGGCTGCGGTTCTGGCTCATGGCCTCGATTTCGGTCTTGGCGCGCACCAGAATGCGGCCCCGGCCCGTATGATAGGCGGCGCGGATGCCGCTCTGGCCCAGGATGATGCCGCCGGTGGGGAAGTCCGGCCCCTTGATGAACTGCATCAGGTCCTCGGTGGTGCAGTCGGGATGGTCGATCATGTGAATGCAGCCGTCCACCACCTCGCGCAGGTTGTGCGGGGGGATGTTGGTGGCCATGCCCACGGCGATGCCGTTGGAGCCGTTGACCAGCAGGTTGGGGTAACGGCTGGGCATGACGGTGGGCTGGAGCAGGGTTTCATCGAAGTTGGGGTAGAAGTCCACGGTGTCCTTGTCGATCTCGCCGATCAGGTGCAGCGTGAGCTTGCTCATGCGCGCTTCGGTATAACGCATGGCGGCCGCCCCGTCGCCGTCGACGGAGCCGAAGTTGCCCTGGCCCTCCACGAGGGGATAGCGGATATTGAAGTCCTGCGCCAGACGCACCATCGCGTCATAGACGGAGCTGTCGCCGTGGGGATGGTATTTGCCCAGCACGTCGCCCACGATGCGGGCGCTCTTGCGGAAGGGCTTGTCGGGCGTCATGCCCAGTTCGTTCATGGCGTACAGGATGCGCCGGTGCACGGGCTTGAGGCCGTCGCGCACATCCGGCAGGGCACGGTTGATGATAACCGCCATCGCGTAGCTGATGAACGATTTTTTCATCTCATGCTCAAGGTCGATGGGGATGAGCTTGTCGTTGATGGTGGAAGCCATGGGGGTGGTCCCTCCTTACTGTGATGGGGCAAGAGGAAGCGTCAGATATCCAGGTCGGTGACCAGCTTGGCGTTTTCCTCGATAAACTCCTTGCGGGGCTCCACCTTGTCGCCCATCAGGAGGCTCATGATCTCGTCGGCAGCCATGGCGTCCTCCACGGACACCTGCATCATGGTGCGGGTTTCGGGGTTCATGGTGGTCTGCCAGAGCTGCTCGCTGCTCATCTCGCCCAGACCTTTGTAGCGCTGAATCTCCGGCTTGGGGTCGCGGCCGATTTCCTGCAGCAGCTTTTCCAGTTCGTTGTCGTCGTAGACGTAGTATTCCTTCTTGGCCTTGGTCACCTTATAAAGCGGCGGCATGGCGATGTAGACATAGCCCTTTTCGATAAGAGGACGCATGTAGCGGTAGAAGAAGGTCAGCATCAGAATGCGGATGTGCGCGCCGTCCACGTCCGCGTCCGTCATGCACACGATACGGTGGTAGCGCAGCTTTTCGATGTTGAACTCATCTCCGTAGCCGCAGCCGAAGGCGGTAATCATGGCCTTGATCTCGTTGTTGGACAGCGCGCGGTCGATGCGCACCTTCTCCACGTTGAGGATCTTGCCGCGCAGGGGAAGAATTGCCTGGTAGCTGCGCTCGCGCGCCTGCTTTGCCGATCCACCTGCGGAGTCACCCTCGACGATGTAGAGCTCGGTGAGCGCTGGGTCGCGCACGGAACAATCGGCGAGCTTGCCGGGAAGTCCGGCGCCTTCGAGAGCACCCTTGCGACGCGTGAGGTCGCGGGCCTTGCGAGCGGCAGCGCGGGCCTTGCCGGCCTGGATGGCCTTCTGGACGATCATCTTCGCAGGCTTGGGGTTCTCGTCGAGATATTCGGCAAGTCCCTTGTTGACGGCGCCGATGACGAGACCACGTACCTCGGGATTGCCGAGTTTTGCCTTCGTCTGACCCTCGAACTGCGGCTCGTGCAGACGGACGGAAATGACAGCCGAGAGACCCTCGCGGCAGTCCTCGCCGGAGAGGTTCTCGTCCTTTTCCTTGAGGAGATTCTTCTTGCGCGCGTACTCGTTGATCGTCTTGGTCAACGCCGTGCGGAAGCCCTCGAGGTGCGTGCCACCATCGGTCGTGTCGATGTTGTTGGCAAACGAGCGGACGTTCTCGGAGTACGTCTCGGTCCATTGCATCGAGATCTCGACCTCGCCGGCCTCGCTTTCGGCCTCGAAGTACACGGGCTTCTCGTTGATGATGGCCTTGCCCTCGTTCATGTACCCGACGAAGTCGATGATGCCACCCTTGTACTGGAATACCTCGGTTTGGGGCTCTTCGCCACGATCATCGCAGAAGACAATCTTGAGGCCCTTGTTGAGGAAGGCCGTCTGACGGAAGTGGATGCGCAGCGTCTCGTAATCGAACTCGACGGTCTGGAAGATTTCGGGATCGGGCCAGAAGGTGATGGTCGTGCCGGTCTTCTCGGTCTTGCCCACCTCGATGATCTTCTGGACGGTCTTGCCACGCGAAAACTCCATCTCCCAGATGGCACCATCGCGCTTGACCTGGGCGACCACTTTGGAAGACAGGGCGTTGACGACGGAAACGCCGACGCCGTGCAGGCCGCCGGACACCTTGTAGCCACTGCCGCCGAACTTGCCGCCGGCGTTGAGGATGGTGAGGACAACTTCGAGCGTCGACATGTTCTTGCGCTTGGGATGTTCCTCGACGGGAATGCCGCGACCGTCATCGACGACGGTACACGAACCATCCTTGTTGAGGGTTACGTCGATTTGGCTGCAAAATCCTGCGAGCGCCTCGTCGACGGAATTATCGACAACCTCGTAGACGAGATGATGTAGGCCCTTGGGTCCCGTCGATCCGATGTACATGCCAGGGCGCTTGCGAACATGTTCCAGACCCTCGAGGATTTGGATGTCTTGTGCGCCGTAGCTGCTTTCTTGTTCAGTCATCATTCTCCTAACACTCAGGAAGCGCACCATATGGTACGCTTCCGCCATTGCATAGAATGCTCGGCACATTCTAGTGCATTTATCAGGTGATTTTGTTCTAAAACACAATATTTTGTGTTTTAAGGGCTTTTCGGTTCCATGTATGGGGATGAGGTGCTGGAAAATCTTGAAATGCGTTACAACGCAAATTTGTAGCGATTCAAGATATTCGACAAGGTCAAGAATATGAGACAGTTGCTCAGGGACGCCGTCTCATTCACAAATGAGACGGCGTCCCTGAGCAACTGTCTCATTCTATGCCGGGCGTTGGTTCCTGAAGCTGTCGACACCCTTTTGCCACTCGAGATTTGCCTTGGCAGCGGCATAAGCGATGTCGCGGAGCTGGTCATTTTCCACGTGCGACAACGCCTCCTCGAGACCGGATATCTCGTCATCGTCGAGGGCCATGGGTTGTGCCTTTCTATAATTCTCTTCCTCTTCTTCGAGGAGCTGCATGGTGGTGAGCTTGCGCTCGCGCGCGACATAACTATCTCTCGAAACCCTGAACGTGAGTTTTTCGACCTGCTCGGCCTTTCGTTCCATCCCTCGCGCCGGCGTCTCGTCTTTGTTCAACTCGATGTTGAGGTTAAGCCTGAGAAGCTCGGATTGCATACTGAGCTCGGTGGCCATAATCGAACTATCGACGTAGACGACAACTTCGGACGCCGCCGTATCAGGTACGACGAAAACACCTATGACGTGCTTCGCGATACCCTTGTCTACGGAGGTGTTCCATGCGCGCTTTACGCGCGCGGTCGCGGAAAGGTCCGGATTATCGCGCTGGAGGGAGTTGACGACTCCCCGTATCTCGTCCCCGACGTTGTATCCCGTCATCGCACACCCCCGTACCACGTTGATTACTCGTTTAGGTGTCGTGCTTACTATACCGCATTCGGGAGGCAGTGGGCGGGGGCGAGTGCCGCCATCGAGATGACGCAGGACGGGTGTCGTCTCGTCCCAGACACATCAGTAGTCGTAGCGCGTGCCCTCAATAGGCACGCGCACGACGGTGGCGTGATCGAGGATGTCGTCGGAGAAGTAGTCGAGGTTGGTCGTGGTTATAAAAGTCTGCGCATTTTTCTCGATGAATGCCGTGAGTGCAGCACGATGACGTTCATCAAGCTCGGACATGACGTCATCGAGCAGGAGGACCGGTTCGGTTCCCATGATCTCGTTCACGAGCTCGACGGAGGCAAGCTTCATCACGAGCACGATGGTGCGTTGTTGCCCCTGGGAGGCAAAGAGTCGCGCGTTTTTCCCGTTGATGAAAAACGCCATCTCGTCCTTATGTGGTCCGACGAGCGATATTCCCCGACGTAGCTCGGCATCGGAAAGCTCACGAGATTGTTCGAGGAGCCTGTCCTGGATGTCCTCGAGCGTCATTTCATGCACGGCGTCGGGTTGTTCGTATTGGGTGATGTCTCCACGTTGCCGTCTCTCGTCGCTCGTGCGTTCCCATGAGGGAATGTATCGGGCATCGAGTTGCTCATCGGGCGCGATTCCCTCGTAGATTGTCGTCATCCTGGAAAACAGGCGGTCGAAGAGGCGCCAGCGCGCAAGACAAAGGCGAGCACCATGAACGGCATGACTCTCGTCCCACGAGTCGAACAGAGAGCCGCTGTGAATACCATCCTTGATCAGCAGGTTTCGCTGTCTGAGAGCCTGCTGATACTCACTCCTGAGAGTCGGGTAGTTCGAGGAAAGTTGCACGGCGAGCGCGTCGATTGCGTCGCGCCTCTTGGAAGACGAGGCCTTTACGAGTTGAAGATCATCGGGAGTGAACAGTACGCAGGGAAGTGATCCTCTAAGGGCAGAGGGGGTTTTCCTCTTGCCGTTCACCTCGTAGGAACGTTCGTTTCCCGAGAGCACGACCCGATGCTCGACACGGCGTTTTCCCTCCTCGAGATCGAGACGGGCATACCCTTGTTGCCTTCCCCACGAGATGGTCTCTGACCATGGGGGCTTCCTGAAGGAGCTGCCCGCAGTCAGGAGCTGGATTGCCTCGATGATATTCGTCTTGCCAACCGCGTTTGGTCCGACGATCACCACGAGGTTGCCGAGGTCGTCGATTACAAGGTGATCGTATCCCCTGAAATCATCGAGGGTGATGCTTGTTATCTTGAGCGACATCGAGTGGCTTGTTTGTTACCTAGTTGAGTCGGACGGGCATTGCCAGATACAGGAAGTCATCCTTGTCGACGTTCTTCAGAATGCCGGGCTTGAGGGACGATTGCAGCTCGATGAGCACATCTCCCCTGATCATGTTGAGTCCATCGAGAATGTACTGGTGATTGAAGGCGATTTCCATGCTCGGCCCGTCCACCTCGGCCGGGACGACTTCCGATGCACCGCCGACGTCGGCGGTGTTTGCGGAGATGGTGACGTTCTGGCTTTCGGCGGAGAACTGGAACCTTATGGGCGTGTGCGACTGCGCGAGAATCGCGACGCGCTTGATAGAGGTGATGAGAGCCTGGGTGTCCATCTGGATGGAGACCTCGTGGTCGGCAGGGATGAGTTGCTTGTAGTTGGGATACGTACCCTCGATCTTACGGCTCACGAACACGGTCTCACCAAAGGTGATGATGACCTGATTTTCGGAGAATCCAACGGAAATGGAGTCAGATGAGAGGGCAAGGCGGCATACCTCGTCGAAGGTCTTTCCGGGAACGATCGCCGAAAAATCGGTAATGTCGGTGCTGGGGATGGGAAGCTCGGCGACGGCGAGACGGTACGAATCCGTGGCGGCAAGCGTCACGATGCCGTCTTTGACGGTGAGATAGATGCCAGTGAGAATGATGCGTGACTCGTCACGCGAAACGGCCTTTCCCACGCATCGCACGGCATCTGCGAGTTCGGCAGGAGGGAGCACGATAGTGGTGGAAGGATCGACCTGAGGAAAGTACGGAAAATCGGCCGGATTAAGTGAAGATAGCGTGAACGAGGCATCAAGGCAGGTAATGTGCGTCTGCTCGTCCTTCGTTTCGACTTCTATCGACGCATCGGGCAGACTCTTGACGATATCGGAGAGAATCTTACCGGGAATGACGCAGCGTCCCGGCTCCTCGATGTTGGCACTGGTGGCGTGCTTGATGGAGATTTCAAGATCGGTCGTCTGTAAGACGAGCTTTCCCTGATCGGTGGTCTCGAGCAAGATGCCAGAGAGGATGGGGAGGGTCGAGCGAGAAGACATGCCCTTTGACACTGTGTTGATGGCGCCTAGAAGGTCGTCCTTCGAGATTCTGAATTTCACGGTTGCTCTCCCTATTATTATTAGTTCTTATTTATATATATCTAGTAATTGTAATAAAACAGGTGGAATAGTGGAAAACTTCTCTTTCTCCTGCTCTTTCCCGTTACTTTGGTTGACGTCCGCTGTCGAAAATACGTTTCGTTTTCAACAGGCATTTTAGCGTCTTCCGTTTGTCAAGAAGACTTCAACCTTTCGTTCACTCCTTTTCTACAGGGTTATCCACCTATCCATGCTCGTTGATGAGCAACCGCAGCTGTTCGAGCTGGTCAAACAGCTGACGGTTGTCCTTCTGGTCGCGTTCTATCTTGTTGACGCTGTGCATGACCGTCGTATGGTCACGTCCTCCGAACTTCTTTCCGATGGCCTCGAGGGATTCCTCGGTCATGTATCGGGAGAGGTAGATGGCGATGTGACGAGGGTTCGTGATTCCCTTCGAGCGTTTCGAGGAGATCATGTCGTCGTGCGTTATGTTGAAGAAGCGCTCGACCTCGCTCTGGATGAGTGCAATGTCGATTTGCTTGTCCTTGATAGTGGGGAAGAAGTCCTGCAGGAGTTCCTGCGCCTCCTCGACGCTGATGCTGTCCTTCCTGAGGAGGGTCATGTTGCTCACGAGTCGCGTGATTGACCCTTCCATCTCCCTGATGTTTGATGTGGCGACATCGGCGAGGTAGAAGAGGACCTCGTCGGGGATGTTACCGTAGAAGCTCGTATGTTGGTTGACGCGCGAGAGGTAATTCTTGAGGATTGCCAGGCGCGTTTCGTAATCCGGTGGTTTGATGTCCGCGAGTAGGCCGGATATGAAGCGGGAACGCATGCGATCGTCCATGTCTATGTCCTTTGGCGCGCGATCCGCCGACAGCACGATCTGCTTGTTCCTGTTCGTCATCTCGTTGAAGATGTTGAAGAGTTGGTTGATGGTCTCGTCTTTACCCTCGAGATACTGCACGTCGTCTACGAGCAAGATGTCAACCTGGTGGTACTTGCTGTTGAAAGTGCCCCATTGATTGCGTTGCGTTGCCTCGACGTAGTCATTGAGAAACTTGTTTGCCGAGACGTACCGCGTCGCCATGCGTGGAAAGTTCTGCATGGCGTAGTTTGCGATGGCGACGAGAAGGTGCGTCTTTCCCAGACCCGAGTTTCCGTAGATGAACAACGGGTTATATGCGGTGCCCGGCAGCTCGGCGACGGCCAATGCGGCACCACGTGCGAATTCGTTGGACTTGCCGACTACGAAGGTGTCGAACGTGCATTTCGAGAAGAGTGCCTCGTCGCCGCTCGTGGGAGATGAGGCGTATTCTCCCCCGACGCGCTCCGCTTCCTCGGCGGCGGCCATGTTCAGCGATGGGGAGTGGCCGGAAAGGCTTGCCGGGTCGACAAACTGGTTCATCCAGTCCGGCTCGGGTTGCTGGACGGTTTCCACTGGTGCAGGTGTTGTCTGCTGTGGAGCCTCCTTTTGGGTGCTGACACCGAGGCCGACGGAGACGGGCGTTCCCATGACCTGCAAGAGCTTGTCTTGTATTTCCGTGAGATAGTTCTTCCGTACCCATGACTCGACCGGCGTGCTCTCCGCAAGAAGGACGAACTGGTCGCCAAAGACCCCAACGGGCGTGAGTAGGTTCAGAAAGACCGTCTTCGGATCCTCCTCGTCGGTGTCTTCAAGGAGAAGCACAAGCGTCTTATTCCAAATCTCGTCTTTGTCCATCTTCCAAGCCTATCTGTTCAGGAACGAGAGACCCTTTTCGGTCAGCATTCTCTTCTTTCCACCCTCTGTTTTCTTCAACAAGCCCATGTTTTCCAACTTGTTAAGCGATCGATGTCCTGTGGAGAGGCTGATGTCGAGGTTCTGTTCGACTTCCGTCGGACCGATGAGCCCCATCTCCCTTGCCAGGACAAGAATATTGTATTCGCGTTCCGATATGTCATCTCCCGCGTTTTTCTCCTTCTGGGGTATTTCGCGGTAGATGACCGGTGTCGTCTGGGACGTGTTCTTCTCGATCTGTATGGTGACGACGGTACCTTCCTTTATGTTGTCCTCGATTATGAGACGTCCATTCGAAAAGCGCAGGTAGTCCTTTACAATCGGGAGTCCAGATCCGACTCCTCGTATGTACTTGCGCATTTCGCTGGTGGCAGATGTGAATCCTGGATGCTGTGCACGCTGCTTGTCGGTGATGCCCGGCCCCTGGTCGGTGAACTTTATCGTGTTTCCATCTTCGAGGATCGAAATGCAGGGATTCTTGAATTGGGCGTGTATGAAGTTCTCGCACACTTCCCTAATGACGGTGTAGGGAATTGAACTCCCTTTTTGCTGGGCGAGCTCGTACGTCTTCGACGAGATTTCCTCTATGTATCGTGCAATGTCCGATGGCTCTATGTCGACGATTCTCGGTGCTGACAGAAAGTCATCATATACGGCAATGCGCGTTGATGTGATTTCCGAAACGTCTTCTTCTTGGCTTTCCATGTTTAGCTGTCTCTTTTCATCGATAATGGAAACCAGTAGTTATCCACAAAGTAAATCACCATTGACAAAGGGTCGGAAGAACGAATAACCCCATGAAAACGAAATCCCTCAACGTGGAATGAAAAACTCTTCATATAGTTTATCAGGTGATTTCATAGTTATGCACAATATTTTCCACCTATGTTGATAAATCATGGAAAAGAAGGAAAAACAACGAGAAAAAGTAAGTTGGAAAATAATGTCAAGTTGAAAAATGCAGTACAGGAAAAAAGAATTCGGAAGTTTTACACGTACATATGTTCTTCGTTGTGGAAAAAGAAACGTCGGTTGAGGAAAGAAAGGGCAAGTTGTGAAAAAAGCTTTTCGAGAGATGAGGAAAAGAGGCAAAAAATAAGGAAAACCTTGAAAAACTCTAGAAACATGCCTAGAAAAGTGCTGAGTTATCCACAATTTCAACAAAGCCATGCATATTGATTGTGGATAAGATGGGGAATAGATATATTCCCCGGTTGTCGTGCTTTTGTATTCTTTTTTATCTATGGTAAATAAATTTCTTGACTCCTATTTTTACCCTATATTACAATTTTGAAGCTTATCAATAAGTACAAGGGGAGTTTCCCTTAGGAGGAATTGCAATGAAACGTACCTATCAACCTAACAAGCGTAAGCGCGCCAAGTGTCACGGTTTTCGTTCTCGTATGGCAACGCGTGGAGGTCGTAACGTTCTCAAGGCGCGTCGTGCCAAGGGTCGTAAGTGCCTGACGGTCTAAGACCAAACCCCGTCAGCTTCATTATTGAGGACTGGCAGACATGAAGGGCACGATCAAGAGCAAAGAGGATGTAGAGCGTCTCTTCTCACGGGGGAGGCGCTCTACTTCGTCTTTCATGACGATTCTTGTTCGTGAGAATACCTCGTCTATTCAAGGTCGCTGCGCATTCATCGCTGGAAAGAAGCTTGGGACAGCACCTCTGAGAAACCGTTGCAAGAGGGTTATGCGAGAGGTGGCAAGAAATCTCGGGGCTCCCTTCGAAGGATATGACATCGCGTTTGTAGCCAAGAAGAAAGTGGCATTCGAAAAGCACGAGGAAATCATGAGGCAGGCAAGAAGGTCTCTCGCCAAACTAGGAGTTATGGATGAGAGCGCCTAAGCCCATACAAGTCGTTCTCGGTTTTCCGAAGCGAGGAGCCATCGCCTTGGTGAACTTTTACCGGAAATATATATCTCCGATGTTCCCTCCTTCATGCCGTTACGTGCCTACTTGCTCTGAATACGCTATGATTGCACTTCAGCGCTACGGGTTTATCAAGGGGTCATGGATGGCGATAAAGAGAATCTGCCGCTGTCATCCCTGGCATCCGGGTGGGTATGATCCGGTGCCGTAATTTGTGATTATCAACAGTCGAGAGGCTAGTATTTATGTGGGATGGAATTCTTAACGGCTGCGCGTCGGTTTTATATGAGCTTGCCAAGCTTGTTGGTGACTGGGGTCTTGCCATTATCATCGTGACCCTGATCATTCGCCTGCTTCTCTTTCCCCTTCAAAGGAAGCAGCTCAAGTCGAGTTTCCAAATGCAACAGGTACAACCAAGAATGCAGGAAATTCAGACGCTGTATGCTGGTGATCAGGTAAAAATTCAACAGGAGATGCAGAAGCTCTACCAGGAAACGGGATTCAATCCCCTTGCCGGGTGTCTTCCCATGCTCATCCAGATGCCCATCTTCATCATCTTGTTTCAGGTACTCCGTGACAAGATTGGTCAATATGCAGGTGGAGATCTGGCGATCAGTTTCTATAACATTCTTCCGAATCTAACTCAAACGGTGCCTGATGCTTTTAACCAGGGTGTGACCTATGCCATCCCATACATCATCTTCATGCTCTTGTTCATTGGGCTTTCCATTGCTCCCATGCTCATACAGCTGAGGCAAAACCAGCAAAACAAGAGCCAGATGACCATGATGCTTGGCCTCATGGGCATCATGTTCATTTGGATGTCCTTCATCTCGCCGGCAGGCGTCATGTTGTATTGGGCGCTTTCCTCTGCCTTTGGCCTTGCGCAACAACTCATTACGCAGCGCATACTTAAAAAGGAGGCTGCGGAAAAGGAAGAGGCAGCACCCGCCAAACCCATCAAAGTAAATGTCGAGCGCCGCGAAAAGAAGAAGCGTCCCACGAAGAAACACTAATGTGGAGGAATCTCATGAACGAGGAATTCGAAAACGAGCAGAATCCCGAGATTGAGGAAACTGACGAGGAAATACTCGACGAAGCAATCGAAGATGATTCGTCAGTCGAGGAAAGAAGCGAAGAGGACCTTGACGAAGTAGCCGATACGGCCATTGAGGTTCTACGAACGATCCTCGCCCACTTTGATGCAGAAGGCGCTGAAATCAACGAATACGAAGGTGATGATCAGGAGATCATCCTCGATGTCGTAGGTGGCGACTTGGCCATTCTGATTGGCAGAAGAGGCCACACGCTTGATGCTATACAAACGCTTGTCTCCAACATCACGAATCGGAAGCTCGGATACAGATATCCCGTTACCATCGATGTTGAAAGCTACAAGCACAGGCAGCGACAGAAGATCGAATCCCTTGCCTATTCCGCCGCCTCACGTGCCGATCGTCAGGACAGAGAGGTTAGTCTACGTCCCATGAATCCGTACGAGCGCCGTCTCGTCCACATGGCGCTTCGCGATGACGAACGTGTCGAGACCTACTCGGTTGGTGAAGAGCCCAACAGGCATGTCGTCGTCGCGCCGGCATGATATTCGAGACTCTAGACACAGACAAGCAGAAAAAGATACAAGCGTATCTTGATTTAGTCATAGAAAAGAATAAAGAGCTCAATCTGACAAGGATTGAGACAAGGGAAAAGGGAATGCTTCTTCATATAGAAGATTCCCTTTCCTGTATAGATGAGTTTACATCACAGGACGGACCGTTTCTTGACATAGGGACAGGAGGAGGTTTTCCCGGAGTCCCCCTGGCAATTGCCTCAGGGCGAACAGGTGTTCTGATTGATTCCGTGCAAAAGAAAGCTCGAGCTGTTCAGGAAATGATTGATGAACTCAATTTATCGAACATGATTCAAGTAAGAGGGATTAGAAGCGAAGAACTGGCTCTGGAGGTAGGCGAGAAATTTCACACCGTCATTGCAAGAGCCGTCTCCTCGCTTCCAACCGTTCTTGAGTTAGCCACACCCCTTCTGGTTCCCCATGGTGAGTTCATTGCCCTTAGGGGGAAGGAAGATAAAAGAAGTATCGAAGAAGGTAACAGGATTGCGAAGAAGCTCGGACTAGAGATGATTTCGAGCAGACATCTATATATTGGTGAGACGTACGAGAGAAACATTCTTGTTTTCAAGAAGGTTGGGAAACCGACAATAAAACTGCCAAGACGAAATGGAATGGCTCAGAAAAAGCCACTTACATGATAATTTCTCTGAATGTTTCACGTGAAACATTCAGAGGAGGTCGGAGCAAATTGTTTCACGTGAAACATGAACAAGAAGTAGTGTATATTGTGAATCAAACTTGCTTTGTTTGGTCGATGAGTAGAGAACATTAGAAAGGAACGACGTGGAATTCAAAGAGGCGAAAAGGAAAGATGCGTCTAGAAACCCTGTTGTTCTAGCAGTCATCAATCAAAAGGGTGGAGTAGGTAAATCGACGACTGCCGTAAACCTTGCCGCAGCGTTAGGTGAGAAGAAATACAAGGTGCTTCTTGTCGATCTTGATGCACAGGGTAATGCAACGACTGGTGTCGGTTATGACAAGACGCAATGTGAAATAAGCACATACAACTGTCTTGTCGATGACGATGTTAAAACAGAAGATGCGATTAACGAAATCAAGACTAAAAACGTATGGTTGCTTCCTGCGACAATTGACCTTGCCGGAGCTGAGACCAAACTCGTCGATGAAATCGCCAGGGAGTTTCGTCTTAGCGATGCACTCAAGGACATCAAGGATGAGTTTGATTTCATATTGGTTGACTGCCCACCATCCCTTGGATTACTAACGGTAAACGCACTTGCTGCGGCCGATAAACTCATCATTCCTATTCAATGTGAGTTTTATGCGCTTGAAGGATTGTCAAAAATCATCGATTCAATGAATATGGTCAAAAAGCGCATTAATCCGAACCTCGATGTCTTCGGTGTTGTAATCACAATGTATGACAAGCGCACAACTCTCTCCAAGGACGTTGCGAAAGAAGTTGAAAACGTATTTGGCGACAAGGTTTTCAAAACGCGAATTCCGCGTACCGTTCGCATTTCCGAAGCACCGAGCTACGGTGAACCCATCACTGAATATGAGCCCAACGGAAAAGGGGCCGAGGCTTATAGAGACCTCGCAAAAGAGGTAATCAAACGATACAAGAAGTGCAGCTGAGACGGAGGGGCACATGGCTACGAAAAAAGGTGGACTCGGTAAGGGTTTAAGTGCTCTTATTGCAGATGCTTCCATGGAATCGGGAAGTGGAACAACGCAAGAAGAACTTGCGATAGCAGAGATTCAACCAAATCCAGATCAACCTCGTAAGGCCTTTGACGAGGAAGAGCTTGCCAACCTTGCAGATTCGATTCGTAAAGAAGGCCTCCTCCAAGCAATAATCGTGCGTCCTAAAGATGGAAAGTATCAGATTGTTGCGGGTGAAAGGCGTTGGCAGGCGAGCAAGATAGCAGGATTAGAATCAGTTCCGGTTCGGATTGTTGAAATGGACGACGAACAGGCTCTCAGAATCGCACTTGTCGAGAACCTACAGCGTTCTGATTTGAATGCAATGGAAGAGGCTCGAGGTTACAAGGACCTAATGGCGAAGGGTGATTTGACGCAGGCCGAGCTTGCCGCTGCCGTTTCGAAATCACGTTCGGCTGTTGCCAATTCGCTTCGTCTACTTGATCTGCCAAAACAAGTGCAGGATTACGTATATGACGGAGCGCTGACTGCTGGTCACGCACGAGCGATCCTTTCCATTCCCGAGGAAGAGAAGCGCACTAACCTCGCTGACAAAATCATTGCGGAGCACCTGACGGTTCGCGATGCCGAAAACATCGCGCGACTCGTAGCATCTGGTTCGACGGAACGCGCAAAACGTGCTCCCTTACCCCGTTCTTACAAGCTTGTTGCAAAACAACTGCGAAGGGAGCTTGATACCCAGGTGCGCATCAAGTCGTCTCGTGGCAAGAACAGAATCGAAATCGAGTTCAAGGACGAAGATGACCTACAGAGGATATTCAACTTGATTAGCTAGATCAGGACGACATACTGCTTTCTAAACGTTGACGGAGCTGACCACAGGCTCCGTCAATGTCTTTTCCACGCGACTTTCGTATCGAGTTCTCGATACCCCGCGCGCTTAGCACATTTGATATGTGCGAAGTTCTGCTCGATGGCTCCATCATGCCATCACCATGCTTGCCAGGTGTCACCGGGTTAAGTGGGATGAGGTTGACGTGACAGAGCATGCCTTTGCAAAACTCTACAAGTGCCTCGATATGCTCGTCATTATCGTTAATTCCTTCGATAGGAGCATATTCAAGAGATGGTCGCCTTCCGGTAACCTCTCCGTAATGCCTTATCGCCTTTTTCAGGCTGTCGATGGATATATTCGAAACACCCGGCATGAGGGAATCACGTGTGTCCTGGATCGCCGCATGTAAAGATATGGCGAGCGTAAACTGCTCGGGCTCGGTGGAGAAGCGCTCTATGCCATCCAGCAAACCACATGTCGAAACGGTTATGTGTCGTGCCCCGATACCAAGACCCAGTTTCGCGTTCATACGGCGAAGCGCCTCGAGAACCTCGTTGTAATTGAGGAAGGGCTCGCCCTGCCCCATGCAGACGACGTTGCTCACGCGTATGCCGAAGTCATCGGCAACGAGCCTGACCTGATCGTACATCTCACCGCTTGACAGGTTGCGGACAAATCCAGCACGACCCGTCGCGCAAAAGGCGCATCCCATGGGGCATCCCGCTTGGGAAGAGAAGCATACCGTCAAGTGCTTTCCATCCGCGGAGGGGATGCCAACCGTCTCGATGCATGCCCCGTCAGATAGCTCGAAAAGGTACTTTTTCGTCCCATCCTCCGAAACCTGTCGAGTAACGAGGTCAAGCGAACCGATGAAGAACCGCGCATCCAGCTGGGAGCGAAGTGATAGGGGAAGATTATCTAAATTTGAGATAATCTTTGCGCCACGGGCGTAGAGCCACTCCTCGATTTGCCTAACCCTGAAACGAGGTTGGCCGAGCTCATCCATGAGCTGCTCGAGCTCCTGGTGCGAGAGGGACATCATGTCGCGCTTTTTCTGCATGGGCAAACCTTGTCTGGACGTGGCGGCGGCCATTACGATACCATTTTGCGCGTCGAACCGCTCCGATGCTCCATGAGAGGACAACATGATCACCACCAAACCGTGTGAACCGGCAGTAACGAGGGTCGTCTTGCTCAAGGGTGGTACAAGCGGCGAGCGTGAAATATCGCTCAGGTCGGGCGCCGCCTGCGCCGATGCGCTGCGCGAGGAGGGTTTCGACGTCATGGAGGTTGACACCGGACAAGATGGTGCCCTCCAGAAGATCATCGAGGCAGATCCCACGGTCATCTTTCTGGCGCTGCACGGAAAGGGTGGCGAAGACGGCTGCATGCAGGGGTTTTGCGAGCTCCTGGGCATTCCCTACACGGGGTCGGGAGTTCTCGCGAGTGCACTCGCGATGGACAAGGCCCGTTCCAAGGTCATATATGATGCCGTGGGGCTGAAGACGTCTCCATGGGTCACCCTGCACGCCGGCAAGGACCATGATGCTCGTGCGATTATCGAGAAACTCGGCGAGAAGGTGGTCGTGAAGGCGGCTCATGAGGGCTCGTCTCTCGGTGTCTTCATCGTCGAGGGGCAAACGGACCTCGAGATGGCTATCGAGGACGCCTTCACCTTTGACGACACGGTTATCGTGGAGAGGTTCGTAAAGGGTACGGAGACGACGGTGGCCGTCCTCGGCAACGCCTCCCTCGAGGCGCTTCCCGTCATTGAGATCGTTCCGCAGGGAGACAGCACGTCCTATGATTTCACGGCGAAGTATGCCGCTGGTGGGTCCAAGCACATCATTCCCGCCCGCCTCGATGAGCGCACGACGGCAGCATGTCAAGAGGCCGCGCTGCGTGCACACGAGGCCCTCGGATGCCGGGGGGTCTCGCGTACGGACATCATGGTTGACGATGAGGGGGAGTGTTGGGTGATCGAGACGAACACCCTGCCCGGCATGACGCCCACCAGCCTCGTGCCGCAGGAGGCCGCCGCCGTCGGCATCGGCTACGGCGAGCTGTGCGAGCGCATCGTGACAAGCTCCCTGCGGGCGCGGAAGGAGGGGAGAGCATGAGAAGGCTGACCGTTTCCGAGCTGCTGACCGCCACGGGCGGCACACTTCTCGCGGGCGGCGTGAGCGCCGCCGTGACCTCCGTTTCCACCGACAGCCGCAAGGCAGGCGAGGGCGCGCTCTTTATCCCGCTCACCGGCGAGCGCTTCGACGGACACGACTACATCGACAAGGCGCTCGCGCTCGGCGCGGCGGGCTGCCTATGCGCGAGGACGCCCGCGGCGTTCCTGCCCGATAAATTCTACATCGCCGTCCCCGATACGCGCCTTGCGCTCAAGGCGCTCGCATCGTGGTACCGCGGGCAGTTCAACATCCCCGTTGTCCAGATCACCGGCTCGGTCGGCAAGACAACGACGAAGGAAATGATCGCCTCGGTCGTGTCGCAGAGGTACCGCACGCTCAAAACGGCGGAGAACTTTAACAACGACATCGGCACGCCGCTCACGCTCCTCGGCTTGGACGACACCTATGAGGCCGCCGTCATCGAGACCGGCATGGACCATTTCGGCGAGATCCGCTATCTCG
>OLWB01001545.1_pt1 | contig 21239 bp, 20 predicted proteins | sample 1673331 | NCBI WGS metagenome assembly OLWB01 (sample SAMEA3178943, study PRJEB25190) | human gut metagenome | biome: human gut; feature: human-associated habitat; material: faeces | place: Austria | collected 2013
AGAAGTTCTTCAGAAGATTGACCAGAAGGTTGGTGAACATCAGCGAAATCGCGTTCGTATCGTTTGTCGTTCTCGTGACAAGCTTTCCGACCGGAATCTCATTTAACTGCTCGTGGGAAAGGCGCTCGATGTGGACGAACAGATCCTCCCTCATATTGGAAATGATTTTCTGACCCGTCTTCTGCAGAATCACGGCCTGGAAATACGTGCACGCCATCGAGACAAGAAGGATTGCCGCATAGCCCGCTACCCACAGAAACAGGGTATTCAGCGCGAATTTTCCAACGACGAGCTCCTCAATTTTGCCGACGATCAGCGGCGAAATGATATCGTACGCGATCGAAAACAGCATCAGAAAACCAACAACGATAAACTGGCGGTAAAACGGCTTTGCGTAATCCATCAGACGCTGCATGATTTCACTGTCTTTCATGTTCCGCTCAAAGCCGGTTTCTTTTTCTCCATCTTTCACTACAAACGCGGCCACAATCAGCAGGGTGGAAATCACGCCGATGATCGCGCCGACCCAGAGAATCGGATAATAATTGTGCATTTCTACTCCTCCCCCGCTTCCTCTTCAAGTTTCTGCAGATCGACCATCTTGCGGTACGCCGTGCAGGTCCGGTACAGATCCTCGTGTTTTCCGACTGCATGGACTTCTCCGTCCTCGACGAACACGATCTTGTCCATCTGCTCCACCGTTGAAATCCGGTGTGCGATCAGAATTGTCGTCAGTCCCTCACGTTTTTTGAGATTGTCGAGAATCGTGCGCTCTGTTTTGGTATCGACCGCAGAGACGGAATCGTCGAGAATCAGAATCGGTGCGTGTTTCATCAGCGCACGCGCAATCGAGATTCGCTGCTTCTGTCCGCCGGAAACCGTCACACCGCGCTCGCCAAGAACGGTGCGGTAGCCCTCTTTGAACTCTGCGATATTGTCATGGACATCGGACATCATCGCCGCATCCTCAATGGCCTCCTGGTTTTCGTCATCAAAGGCGAAGGAAATATTGCCGGAAATCGTGTCGGAGAACAGGAAGTTGTCCTGCGGCACGTAGGCACAGCCCTCACGCACGGAGTGGATGGAAACGGTGTTGACATCGTGGTCATCAATGAACAGCGTTCCGTCCGGCACGTTGTAGGTGCGGAGCAGCAGATCGACGATGGTCGTTTTTCCGGAACCGGTCTTTCCGACGATTCCGACACTCTCGCCCGGCTCAATGGTAAACGATACGTTTTTCAGCACCGCTTCGCCGTTTCGGTATGCGGCTGTCACATTTTTGAGCTCTACCATCAGTGCGCCCTGCGGCAGTGCCGTTTTACTGTGGCGCTCCTTCGGCAGCTCGCAAAGCTCACGCACACGGTGTGCAGAGATCGCCGTGCTCAAAAACTTCGGGATAAGCCCTGCGGCACTTTCAAACGCACTTGTCAGGCTGCTGCGCTGCTGCAAAAAAAGTGTCAGCGTACCGAATGTAATGGCACGCGTCCACAATAAATACAGCCCGTAGCCCATGGCGGTAAACTGTGTGAACGCCCCCGCAACCCGCAAAAGCGCATTCACGCGCACGGAAAACATGTTGTATTGCAAACTGAATGTGCGCAGCGCTTCCTGTTTTTCCTTTAGCTTTCGGCTTTGGCTTTGCATTGTACCGAGCGATTTCACCGTATCGACCGTGTAAAACGTCTCCGCTTCAAACGCGGTCATTTCGCTGCCGAGGCGGCGCAGCTTATTTTCAAATGCCCGCCGCTTTTTGAGCACGGCGGCAGACAGCAGCAACACCACCGGCGCGCCGCCGAGCGCGATGAGCGCCATCACGGGGCTGTAAATCCAGATGAGGAAAAACACCGCGCACAGCCTGTAAGCCGTCACTAAAATTTGCGGCAGCCAGCTCACTGCCCCGCCGCCTACAGCACCCGTATCCGTTTCAAAGCGGTTTAAAATGTCGCCGCAGGAAAACGCGTGCAGCGCCTGCCAGTCCGCGTCTAAAATGCGGTCGAACACATCGGCGCGCACGTTGTTATTGAGGTCAATCTCCAGCTTTTTCAGCACGCGGCTCACCACGCAGTCGAACACGATGGAGACCGCCGTGCTGCCAATAGCCGCGAAAACCAAAAGCGGCAGACGGGCGGTATCGTACCCCGTGACGATGTCGATGAGGTACTTGCCCGCCACGCTGCCGAACAGGCCGACCGTGGTACCGAGCACGCCGAGCGCGATATACAGCGCGATCATTTTCTTGCAGCGGCGGCTGTACGTAAGCAGCCATTTCCAGTCCGCCAAAACCTCACTGAGCGCGCAAAAGCGCACTTTGTTTTCTTTACGCTCCATTTGGCACCTTTTCTTTTCGGGCATGGCGGCGCGCAAGCATCGCGATAAAAAGCGGCCTTACCGGTGTTAAAACGAGCCACACGGTTTTAAAAAACCGCCACAGCGCACTGTTTCGTCCGTACCACTTACCCTTGCGGCGCACGGCAAGGACAAGGCAGCAAATTTGCTCGCCGTGCACGGGGCCCTCGGGGTCGGTCTGGCTGTCGCCAAGGAGATACCACCCGCTTTTCGTCACGCGCCAAACGCGGTGCAGAACATACTGCCCGTCTAACCGCCGAAACAGCACGATCTCCCCGCGCTTTGGCGGGTGCGTGCATTTTACAAGCCGCACGGCGTCCCGCCCGTGGATGAGAAACGGTGCCATACTGCTGCCGAACACCGGCATTTCCATCACGCCGCCCGCTTCCGTTTCGGAAAGGATCGCGCCGATGTACGCGCGCAGCCCCGCAGCATCTATAAGCATGCGCGCAGGCGAACGGTCTCCGCCACGGTCGCGGGGTACAGCGCCTCATACAGGCAGTCGACCGCTTCTTCCGATATGGTACAATCCAGCAAAAACGCCGGTACGCGGCGCAGCAGTGCTTCCACGGCATCGAGCACACGCGCAGATTCCGCCTGATCCCAGCGGTTCACCGTCACCTGTCCGTAAAGCCGCAAAAATGCCTCCCCGCGCGAGAGCCTGCGCACGGCGTTCTTTTTCGCCTGCCGCAGCAAAACGACGGCACTCAGCCGCGCATCCGCATTTTGGCAAATGCCCGACGTGCCGCAGACCGGCCAACCGCGCGCCATCCAGCAATCCTGCACCTTCTGCAATAAAGCGCGGTCGCCGTTGATGATCTCCGCCCCGGCGTATTGCGCCCAGAGCGAGGCCTGCGTGCTCTTCCCCGTGCCGGACGGCGCCGAAAACAGAATAGCCCGTCCGCGGTGGCGTATGTAGGCGCTGTGCAGAATAAAGCTGTCCTTTTGCAGCATGCGGCGCTCAAGCGCGAAAAGCGACGCGAATACCGGGTCAAACACAAGGCAGCCGCGGCAGTCTTCGGCGATCATCACCTCGGCGTGCGTGTCGTCCAGCTCGCGATACAATGCGTAAAAGCCAAGCATGCCCTGTATGCCCAAAAGCCGCGATTCCTTTTCGCCGTCGCGATACACGATGAGGTCTTCCCGTACGGCCGTGCACACGCCGACGGGGTTCGGGATGCTCTTTACAAAGCGCAGCGTGTAGAAATACGCAGGCTGCACGTCTTTCGTTTCAAAACGCAGAAAATTCGGTGAAAAAACGAGTGTATCGGGGTGATCTGCCGCAAAGCAGAAACCGCCCAACTTAAAGAGCCTGTGCATGGGGTACAGTCTCTCCTTTCTTCAAAATTTCGGGCGCTGTGCTTTCCGCGCACAGCAGGCGGTAGAGCGTTTTTGTGTAGGCGCACACATAAGGCGGCACCGTGCCGAACGCGCCGCCCTCGCGCAAAGACGATGCCGGACACGCGCGGCACAGCGGACGCAGCTTGCACACGGCGCACGCTTCATTCTGTTTAAGCGCCGCGGATTTCTCCCGCACCGCACGCCAAGCGGCCTGCACGTCGTTGTGTTCGATCGGCACGGAAAGCGCCCCGAGCATCACGCACGGGCGCAAATCGCCGCGCCAGCCGACGGCAAGCGAACACTGCCCTGCAAGGCAGCGCATGCCGGCTTCCGTTTCCGGAACAGCGCTTTCCAGCGCCTGTACCGTGCGTTGCGCATATTCGTGAAAACCGACTGTGCCAAGCTTTATTCTCGTTGCGGCAAGGCTTGCGGCCGCGGCTTCCTCCGGCGAGAGCCGCGCTTCATGCTGTCCGCTTTCTGTGGACATCATATAGGTGTCCGGCTCCAACTCTGAATTTCGTTCCTTTGTGATTTGAAATAACGTTTCAAGGTCATGCCGGTTTTGCCTGACCACGCTGACACCGACCTTCACCGGCACGCCGTGCGCCTGCAAAAGACGAATGCCGCGCATCGCTTTTGCGTACCCGGTCTCGTCACCGCACAGCGACTTGTAGGTCTCTCCGCTTGCGCCGTACAGCGTAACGTTCACGCGGCGCGGCGGATTTTTCGCAAAAAATGCCGCCCAGTCTTCATTCAAAAGCGTGCCGTTCGTGTTCACCGTAACGATCATACCGCGCTTTCGCACCGCGAGATACACCGCGCGAAACGCGGGGTACAAAAGCGGCTCGCCGCCCGTGAGCAGCAAAAACAGCGTGCCTGCGTCGCGTAGTTTTTCCGCAAGCGCTATCCACTCCTCCGCCGTTTGCTGGCGGCTGATTTTCTCCTGCTCTGTCCTGTTCATACGAACATAACACATTTTGCAGTTTAAGTTACAAAGTGGGGTCAGCTCAAAACTTCCGGTGATGGGCATGCCCGTTTTGGCGGCGCGGCGCAGTAAAAACGCTTCCGCTGTGTCTTTCTCCGGGTGCATCACGAGTGGTTCGGCCGCTCGTTCTGCGTCAGCGTTGTGGTGACATGGTAATCGTCAAAGTTCCATACAGGTGTCGCATTTCCGAACCAGTCCACGACGAATGCGTTCTTCGCCGGCATCACGGAATCCTGCCCGGTGATGGAATACTGCTGTCCGCACGCCTCGTTATAGTACTTTCTGCTGTCAATGCCGCGGTCATACACACCGTTGCCGTTCGAGTCCAAAAACACCTCTCCCGAAATATCGCACACGCCCGTGTAGCACGCGGCGATGTACTCGTTTGCCTCAAACACCTCCGTTTGCAGCATTGGAGCGCTCCATGCTTTTTTCATTTTATACCGCCTTTCCTTCCGTTTTTTCCGCAGCGGAAGCCTCGCGCAGCAGCCCTGCGCGCAGCCCTGCCCGTACAAAGTTTTCTATGCCGCGCAGCATTTCTGCCAGCTGCCCGGTGTACTGCGCCTCTGCCGCAGCCGCGGCTTCTGCCACCGTGCACGGGTGCTGAAACTGCATCCACAAAAACCGTCCCGTTTCGTTCAGCGCGGTGATGCGGTTCTGTGGCGCGTCCGTCTCCCCGGCAGGGATCAGCACGTACAGCCCGGCGATCTCCCGCAGCAGGTGTCTGCCGTTTACATAAAATCTTTTCATATCATTCGGCGGCAGCCCTGCCGTTTCCATTTCCGGGCTTTTCGCTTTTTCCGCCCGCTCCATGCTTATCCCTGCCTTTCTGCTTCGTGGCTTCGGTTATAATCATAACAGAATTTTTGGTATTGTCAACCAAATATATTTTGTAAAATTCAATCATAATTAGCAAAAATCAATATATTTATGCGTCTTTTTGTCAAAAAAAGAAGAGCCATGCAGGAAAACGGGGTGCGATTTTTCCGTTTTCCGCACAGCTCTGAGCTTTATCGGTATTCTGTTTTCACATTGTGATCATGACCTGTACGTTCGGGTTCTTCTCTCCGACAATCACGATCATCTCAATCATTTTATTTACATAATCTAAAAGTGCACCGGAAATTTTGCCGTAGTCCGTAAACTCAATTTCCGCTTCCGTTTTCGGCATTTCCAGTGCCGTCTGCAAAGCTTCCAATGTCGGTGCAACGCGGCGCAGACGCAGCTCCGCGTTGATATACTCGTGCAAATCGCGAATGTCCTTCACGTCCGTCAGCTTTATTTCTGCTCGCATACGCTTTTCCCTTTCGTGATGTAAATTTCGCGCATAAAGACCTCGTCGCGCGCAGCGGTAATCTGTACGCGCACGCCGGAAAGCTTTTTGTTCGTGTGGCCCGTCAGCGGATTCTGCACGGCGAACGGATCTTCCAGCTCGCAGATGTGCTTGTTGCCGATGCACGTGCCCTCGAATAACGCGTAATCCGCCTTGTTTTCTTCGTCGATGCCGAGAATGCGGAAGCCCTCCACGCGCTGACCGTGCGTGAGATCCTCGCGCAGCACAACGCAGCCGATCTCCACCGGCCCCTCGGTCTTCAGCTCATACACGGGCTGCGTGGGCGTGCCGCCGATGCGCTCCACCGTGCACGGAATGCGGTTTTCGGTCGTCTCGCGGATGAAGTCGCCGAGCTCCTTCAAGCGCTTCACGTCGCGTTCATCGAACTTGCCCTCGCGCGTCGGCGGTACGTTAAGGTTCAGGCAGGCGTTTGCGCCGCAGGAACGCAGGTAGGTATTGTACAGTCTCTCAAGCGAATGCGGCTCCTCGTTTTCGTGCCAGAACCAGCCCGGACGAATGGACATGTCGATCTCCGCCGGTGCGAAAACAAGCCCCTTCGAGTAGAGGATGTTCGGCATGGTGCCGATCTCGCGGTTCGTGTTGTACATGTAGCTCAAAGAGCCGTCTTCTGCCATCGGACCCGCGCCGGTCTGCACCTCGCTGTAAAAGCACAGCTCGCTCGGCACAACGGCCCATTCGGCATGGCGCGCCTCTCCGGCCTCGTTGCCGCACCACCGGGTATCCGGGCCGAAATCATTGAAAATAACGGCGTTCGGCTGATACTTGCGGATGAGCTCAAAATAACGCGGGAAGTCATATTCCTGCTTTTTGCCGTTTTCGCCCTCGCCGCAGGCGTTATCGAACCACACGCAGAAAATATCGCCGTAGCCGGTCAAAAGTTCCGTCAGCTGATTGCAGAAGTAATCGTTATATTCCGGCGTGCCATAATATTTTGAGTTGCGGTCCCACGGAGAAAGATAAAAACCGAACTTGATGCCGCCGCGCTTGCAGGCTTCTGCGGCTTCACGCACGACGTCCCCCTTATAAGGGCTGTTTTTCACGCTGTGCTCCGTGTATTTGCTCGGCCACAGGCAGAAGCCGTCGTGGTGCTTCGCCGTGAGGATAAGTCCCTTGAGGCCCGCAGACTTCACCGCTTCCACCCACTGGTCGCAATCGAGCGCGGTGGGGTTAAAAATCTTCTCGTCCTCTGTGCCCTCGCCCCATTCGCGGTCCGTGTAGGTGTTTACACCGTAATGCACAAACGCATAGCGTTCCATCTCAAACCAATCAAGCTGTCGTTTAGACGGCACCACACGTGCCGCCTCTTTCAAAAATTCAACCATACCGTCCTCCCGAATTTCGGTTTTGCTGCTCTGCTCGTATTATAGCATAACCGCGCAAAATGTCAAAAATAAAAATGCGGCGCAGAAAGCTTGCTTCCGTACCGCATTTAATCACTATTTTAGAACGTGACGCGCACCGTGGTGCCTTTGTTCGGCTCGCTTTCAAGCGACACGCGCGCATGGTGGAACATGGCGCCGTGCTTTACAATGGAAAGCCCAAGTCCCGTGCCGCCAATCTGCTTGGAGCGGCTCTTATCCACACGGTAGAAGCGCTCGAACACGCGCTCGCGGTCGGCCGCCGGAATGCCAATGCCCGTATCGCTGACCTGCATATATGCGTGGCCGCCTTCCGTGCCGGTAGAGATCACCACGCGGCCGCCGGGACGGTTGTACTTTACAGCGTTATCCGCAAGGTTATACAGCATCTCGTCTAAAATGTACGGCACGCCGGTGACGAACGCCGAGCTGCCCTGCACCGAGATGACAATACTGTTCTGCTGCGCCGGGATTTTCAGACGGCAGGCCACCTCCTGCGCAACGGCATAAAGGTCTGTATCGGCGCGGCCAAGCTCTACCGCATTTTCGTCAAGCTTTGAAAGCTTCAAAATATCCTCAACAAGCGTGATAAGCCGCTGTGCTTCGGTATAAATGTTGTTCGCAAAGCGCGGCACATCGGCGCTCTTGACGAGCCCGTCCTTCATAATCTCCGCATAGCCCGAAATAGAAGTCAGCGGCGTTTTGAGCTCATGCGAAACGTTCGCGGTGAACTCGCGGCGCAGGCGCTCGTTCTCTTCCTTTTCGGTAACGTCCAGCAGCACGATCACCGCGCCCTGCACGCCGTTATCGTTCGTAACGGGGTTCGCGATGAGACTGTAACTGCGCCCCGCCAGCTTTGTGATGCGCTCGCTCGCCGTACCCGTCAGCGCGGAATCCACTGCATCACGGAAATCGGGGCTGCGGTTAAACGCCAGCACGCTCTGTGGGCGGTCGTCCTCCGGGTGCACGTCCAAAAGGCGCACAGCGCTCGTGTTGTACGAAAGCACATCGCCCTTTGCATCCACCACAATAAAGCCCTCGCGCATGTTTTCGGTGATGGCGGTAAACTCCGTCTGCTTGCGGTGCAGCTCCTCCATTTTCTCCTTGATGGTCTCGTTCTGGCGCTGCAAGCGCAAAAGCAGCGGCGAAAGCTCACCGTACACGTCGTTTTCCATCGGATGGTCAAGGTCAATGGCGTTGACCGGCGCCACAATCTGCTTTGTGCGGTACGTGGAAAGCAAAATGGCCAGCACCAGAATAACGACGGAGCACAGCAGCATCCACGGCACCATGCGCTCAATGGAGCCGAACACCGTCTTCATACCGACCGAAAGGCGCAGCACGCGTCCGTCCGAGAGCATCACAGCGTAGTTATACGACTGCACATTCAGCGTATCGGATTCACGCACGGATTCCCCCGCACCGTTTTCTCTTGCAGCAATGACCTCCGGGCGGTCGTTGTGGTTTTCCATGTTTGCGGCATCTGCAACACTGTCAAATCGCACCGTGCCGTCCGTATCGATGACGGTCACGCGCACAGACTGCGCGGCGGCTGTATCATACCCGGCGGAGCGGACGTCGGAAAGGTAATCGTCCCCGCCAAGGGCGATGCCGTTTTGAATGTAGCGGCTTTCCGCTATGGTCGCCTTTTTCACGATTTCCAGCGAATCGTAGTACGAAACGACGCCGGAAAGCACCATAGAAAGTAAAATGGAAAGCAGCGCAATGCACGACATGCTGAAAATGATCTTTTTCTTCATGCGTCTTTCTCCTCTTTAATCCTGTGCCAGCCGGTAGCCCACGCCGCGCACGGTCTCAATGAGCGCACCGGCATCGCCGAGCTTTTGCCGCAGCGTGCGGATATGCACGTCCACCGTGCGGGTCTCGCCGCTGTAATTGTAATCCCAGATCTTCGTGAGAATCTGATCGCGCGAAAGCACCACACCGCGGTTTTCCAGCAGATAGCACAGCAATTCAAATTCTTTGTACGTGAGGATCACGGGTTCACCATCAACCGTAACGGCGCGGCGCTTCACATCCACCGCAAGCGAGCCCGCCGTAAAAAGCTTATCCTCCGCCGCGGGCTTTGCGGCCCTGCGCAGCAGCGCACGCACACGGGAGACAAGCTCCATCATGCCGAACGGCTTCGGCATGTAATCGTCCGCGCCGCTGTCCAGCCCAACCACACGGTCATATTCGCTGCTTTTCGCCGTCAGCATCATCACGGGCAGGTCGGCCGTTTCCGCGCCCGCGCGCAGACGCTTCAAAATATGCAGACCGTCTTCATCCGGCAGCATAATGTCGAGCAGCACGAGCTGCGGCAGCTCTTTTTCAAGCGCCTGCCAGAAATCGGCTGCATTCCGGAAGCCCTCGGCCTCAAAACCGGTGGTGTGCAGTGTATAGAGTACAAGCTCGCGGATGCTGTCGTCGTCCTCCACAAGATAGATCATAAACCCTTAAATCCTTTCTGTGCGGCTTTGCCGCTTAATCGTGCTCGCCGGTGAGTGAGAACACGACCCACTCCGCAATATTGACCGCGTGGTCACCGATGCGTTCAAAATACTTCGCCACCATCAGCAGGTCAAGGCATGTCTCGCCCTCCTCGGGCTTTTCGGCGATGAGTGCGATGATCTCACTTTTTACCTTGTTAAAAAGCGCATCTACTTCGTCGTCCGCTTTTTCCACGGCGCGCGCAATATCAATGTCACGGCGCACAAACGAATCGACGCTGTTCGTCACCATTTTCACGGCAGCGCGCGCCATTTCGGCAATGTGCAGACTGCCCGGCAGCACCTCTGCGCGGATATGCTCGACCATTTCGGCAATATCCGAAGCCTGGTCGCCGATGCGCTCCATATCTGCGATCATCTTCATCGCGGCAGAGATGAGACGCAGGTCTTTCGCAACAGGCTGCTGCTGTAAAAGCAAGCGCAGGCAGATTGCTTCAATCTCGCGCTCCTTGCGGTCGATTTCCTGTTCCGTTTCGTCCACGGCGCGGCGCAGCGCTTCGTCTCGTGTCACAAGTACCTTTGCCGCCTGCGCAATGCCGTCTTCGCACAGTGCGCCCATGCGGATAAGCTCTGTATTGAGCAGCTCCAGCTGCTCGTCCAAACGATTTCTCATTGTAGTCACGTTCCTTTCTGCAAGCCTTAACCGAATCTGCCAGTGATGTAATCCTCCGTGCGCTTATCCTTCGGCATGGAGAATAAGCTCTCCGTCTCGCCATACTCGATGACCTCACCGAGCAGGAAGAATGCCGTTTTGTCCGAGATACGCGCCGCCTGCTGCATGTTGTGCGTGACCATAACGATAGTATAATCCTTTTTCAGCTCCACCGCAAGGTCTTCTATCTTGGAAGTGGAGATTGGGTCAAGGGCGCTGGTCGGTTCGTCCATCAGCAGCACCTCCGGCTCCACAGCCAACGCGCGTGCGATGCACAGTCTCTGCTGCTGTCCGCCAGAAAGCCCCAGCGCGCTTTTCTTCAGTCTGTCTTTAAGCTCGTCCCAAATGGCGGCGTTTCTTAAAGAACGCTCCACAATGTCATCGAGCTTCGCCTTAGAGCGGACGCCGTGCGTGCGCGGTCCGTAGGCGATGTTGTCGTACACGCTCATCGGAAACGGGTTCGGCTTTTGGAACACCATGCCGATACGTTTTCTCAAAAGGTTCACGTCCATGCCATGGTAGATGTCCTCGCCGTCCAATTTTACTGCGCCGGTAATCCGGCAGCCCTCAACGAGGTCGTTCATACGGTTCAAGGATTTCAGCAGCGTACTTTTGCCGCAGCCGGAAGGCCCGATGAACGCGGTGATCTCGTTCGGCTGAATTTCCATATGGATGGATTTCAGCGCATGAAAATCGCCGTAATACAAATTCAGATCTTCGATTGCTAATTTACAGCTCATATCGTTTCCCCTATCTTTTTCTGGTGTGATTTTCTAAAAAGCTCGCTTTAGCCCTGTTTCTTCGTAATTTTCTTCGCGACGAACGAGGACAGTGCGTTGATGCCGATGACGATAACAAGCAGCACAACCGCTGTGGCATACGTTTTGTCGATGTGCAGGCCCTCGCTCGAAAGCACATACATGTGCACGGAGAGGGTTCGCACGGAATCGAACAGACCGCCGCCCGCCTGGCCCGGCATCTGCGCCACGGAGCCCGCAGTGTACATCAGCGCCGCGGATTCACCCACAACGCGGCCAATGGCCAAAATCACGCCGGACAAAATGCCCGGCACGGCGCTCGGCAGCACGATGTGAAACACCGTGCGCAGTCTGCCCGCGCCAAGCCCGAAGCTGCCCTCGCGGAAGGAATCCGGCACCGAGATGAGCGCCTCCTCCGTTGTGCGCATGATGAGCGGCAAAATCATGATGGCGACCGTAAACGCACCGGCAAGCAAAGAATAGCCCCAGTGCAGCGCCGTCACAAAGCACAGATAGCCGAACAGGCCGTACACGATGGACGGAATGCCCGAAAGTGTTTCGGTCGTGATGCGCACGAGCTGCACAAGCTTGTTGCCGCGCTTTGCGTATTCCACAGAGTAGATTGCCGCGCCGATGCCGAGCGGCAGTGCAATAACGAGCGCGATGATCGTCATGACGATCGTAGAAATCAGCGCCGGCATCAGCGACACGTTATCCGATGTATAGGTGAACGAGAAAAGATCCGGTGTGATATACGGGATGCCCTTCACAAGAATGTAAAAGATAAGGTATAAAAGCGTCAGCATCGTGATGAGCGCCGCGCCGCAGACAAGCAGCAATAGAATAAGTGAAAGCGGCGAGCGCTTATACGCGCGCATTTTATCCTTGAAGGTGAGCTTGTTGATGGTCTCTGCCGCCACGGGTTTACAGGTACGTTCCATAGTCATTTCCGTATCCTTTCCGGGTCATGCCCTGTCTTTTCTGCGCAGAAGCGAGAACGTAACGTTGATAACTAAGATAAACACGAACAGCACGACCGCCGTCGCAATGAGCGCCTCGCGGTGCAGGTCTGTGGCATAGCCCATTTCCATAACGATGTTCGCCGTCATGGTGCGCACGCCATCGAGCAGGCCCTGCGGCATACGCGCCTTGTTGCCCGCCACCATGACGACCGCCATCGTTTCGCCGATGGCACGGCCGATACCGAGCACCACACCCGCCAAAATGCCGGAACGCGCCGCCGGCAATGTCGCAAAGAACACGCTGCGCTCATGGCTCGCGCCGAGCGCCAGAGAGCCTTCATAGTAGCTGTCCGGCACGGCGCGAATGGCACTTTCCGAAACGCCGATGATCGTCGGCAAGATCATAATGCCGAGCAAAACGGACGCTGTCAGCATCGTGTTGCCCGCCACGCCGAAAATATTCTGCACAAGCGGCACCAAAACAACGAGACCAAAGAAGCCGTACACAACGGACGGCACACCGGCCATTAGCTCCGTTGCAGGCTTTAAAATCTTATAAAGGCCCTTCGGGCAGAACTTTGCAAGAAAAACCGCCGTCAGAAGTCCAATCGGCACACCGATGATAATTGCGCCCGCCGTGACGTAGAGGCTGCCGAGGATCATCGGCAGAATGCCGTAGATGTCGTTGCCCGGCTTCCACTTAGTGCCGAGCAGAAATTTAAACACACCGATCTTACCAATGGCCGGAATACCGTTTGCAAACAGAAACACGCAGATCAAAACAACGGCAAAGATCGATACGCAGGCTGTGAGAAAAAAGAGGATATGCATGAGAAGCTCTTTTATGTTGCTCCACTTCACGGTTTGCACGCACCTTTCAAACTTTCAAAACTACTTTATTGGCTTCCTTGCGAAAAGAGCCGGACCTTTCCGCCCGGCTCTCCTGCGTTTTATGGATTGTTTCTTACTGAAGCTCGGACCAATCGGTCGTTTCGCCGGTGTAGATACTCAAAACCTGCTCGCTCGTAAGGCCGGTCAGCGTGTTTTCCTTGTTGACGATAACAGCGATGCCGTCCTGTGCGATGACAGTCGGGGTAAGACCGGCTTCAAGCTCGCTGTCCTTCAGCTCACGGGAAGCCATGCCGATGTCATACGCACCGTCGATGGTGGAGGTCATGCCCGTGGTGGAGTCGCTCTGCTGCACTTCAACGGTAACGTCCGGGTTCAGCGCCATATAAGCTTCCTTCAGCTTTTCCATGACCGGCGTAACAGAGGAGGAACCGCCAACAACGACCTTGCCGGAAACGCCGGATGCCGCATAAGCCGGAGCCGCATCATCAACGGTGATATAACCGTTTTCGGAGACGACCTTCTGACCGTCAGCGCTCATGATGAAGTTGATGAAGTCCTGTGCAGCTTCGCTTGCCTCGCCCTTTGTTGCAATATTGAACGGACGAACAACCTTATAGGTGCCGGCCTTTACATTCTCAACGGTCGGTGCCGCACCGTCGATCTCCACTGCTTTGACAGCGCTTTCGTCAAGGGAGCCGAGGGAGATATAGCCGATGGCCTTCGGGTTGCCCTGTACGGTGGTCATCATAACGGAGGTGCTGTTCGTAATCTGCGCATCATCCGTCGTCATATCTTCCTTTTCGCCAGCGTCGTTCTTCTGCTCGATGCCGAACAGCTCGATGAACGCGCCGCGTGTGCCGGAGCCGTCTTCACGGGAAAGAACGGTGATTTCGCCGGTCATGTCGCCGCCGGTCGTTTCTTCGGAGGAAGCGCTCTGCGCAGATGCAGCGGAGGATTCGGAGGACGGTGTCTCGGAGGAAGCGGAGCTTGCTGCGCCGCCGGAGCAAGCCGTCATAGCTGTCATGGTGAGAAGTGCGGCTGCAAGAACCGCGGTGATCTTTCTGAGTTTCATACGTTACTCTTTCCTTTCGGGAGCTTTCTGCTCGCCTTTTATCTTTTCCTTTGGTTTACAAGCGAAAGTATAGGGCCGTTTTGTAAACTCAAAAAGAAGTCTTGTGTAAAATCCACGTAAAACTGCTTAACATTTCGGGTTTTACAAAGCCAAAATCAAAAAGAACATTGAAAAAAAGCCCGTTTTGCGGTAAAATAAACCTATAAAACACGGAGGAATTTTTATGCGCAGCGAAAAAGAAATGTATGACCTCATCCTCGGCTATGCAAATGCCGATGAAAATATCCGTGCCGTCATCTTAAACGGTTCCCGTGCGAACCCGAACCGTAAGCCCGACCCGTTCAATGATTTTGACATTGTGTACCTCGTGCGCGATCTTACTCCGTGCAAGGAAAAAGCCTATTATAAAGATTTCGGCGAAATCCTCGTCTGCGAGCGCACCGACGAAAGCGAGCTTTTTAAAGAGCACTTTCCCGAGTTCGTATGCTATCTGATGCAGTTTGCGGACGGCAACCGCATCGACCTGACCGTATCGAGCATCGACCGCTGGGAAGTATATTGTTATGACGACCGCCTTTCCGTCGTATTATTAGATAAAGACAACGCCCTGCCGAAGCTGCCGGAGCCGAATGAGAGCACGCACTACGTCAAAAAGCCGACCGAGCGTATGTTTTTTGACTGCCGCACGGAGTTCTGGTGGGTCTCGCCGTACGTCTCCAAGGGTCTGTGGCGCGGCCAGCTCCTGTTTGCGCAGACGCACATGGAAATTTGTATTCGCAAAATGCTGCTGCAAATGATGAAATGGTACGCCGGAACGCTGCATGGGTTTGATTACAGCGCCGGCAAATGCGGTGACGCCTTAAAAGACCTTCTCCCCGCAGACATCTGGAACGGCTACCTTGAAACCTTCGCCGCATGCACCGAAGAAGACATTTGGCGCGCACTGTTTAAGGCAGGCGAGCTTTTCACGGAGCTCACCAAACGCACCGCAAAAGCGCTCGGCTTTACGGTCACGGACGAATACGACCGCCGCGTCACAAGCTTTTTAAAATACACAAAAGATTTGCCGAGAAACGCCAAAACGCTGGATTTTCATATTGACTAAAAGAAAGGACCCCTATATGCAGATATTATGTATCGGCGACGTGGTGGGCAGCCACGGGTGCGACTTTCTGCGCCGCACTCTCCCCGCCTTCAAGCGCACTAAGGGCATCGACGTCGTCATCGCAAACGGCGAAAACTCCTCGGACGGCAACGGCATCACCCCTGCCTCCGCAAACCACCTGCTCGATAGCGGCGTGGATATCATCACCACCGGAAACCACACCTACCGCCGCCGCGAATTTTACGATTATATCGATGAAAGCGACTGCGTCATCCGCCCCGCAAACTTCCCGCCGGAAGCCCCGGGTAAAGGCATGACCGTCTTAGATCTCGGCCGCACGCAGATCGCCGTCATCAACTTAATGGGCAATGTATACCTTGACGAGCACCTCGCCTGCCCGTTCCGCACACTCGATACTCTTTTAAAAACGCCCGACCTTCCGAAAATCTGCATCGTGGATTTTCACGCGGAAGCCACCGGCGAAAAGCGCGCGTTCGGCTATTATGCAGACGGTCGCGTCTCCGCCGTGTTCGGCACGCACACACACGTGCAGACGGCCGATGAAACCGTTCTGCCGAAGGGCACCGGATACATCACCGACGTCGGCATGACCGGCCCCATCAACTCCGTGCTCGGCGTCAGAGCGGAGCTCGTCATCAAAAAGCAGATAAGCAAAATGCCCGTGCGGTTCGATTTTGCGGACGGTCCGTGCAAGCTCGACTGCATTTTGTTCGATATCGATGAAAAAACAGGCCTCACCCGCAGCACAGAGCGTTTCTCCCTGCGCTAAACGTGATTTCTGTGCGGTATTACCCTTGTTTTTTCCCGCAAACTATGGTATAGTGTAGTTTGAAAATACATGCAAATATCTATCGGGAGCCGGTTTTTTCGCCTTCCGAACGTTTTTAGACAGGATGTGTATGCAGTGATTACAGGTAAACAGCTTCGCGACGCAGTCATCTCCGGCGCGAACAGCATATTGAAAAACCGGAAATTTGTGGATGACCTCAACATCTTCCCCGTTCCGGACGGCGACACGGGCACGAATATGTCCATGACGATCGGTGCAGGCAGCGACGCCATGCAGGCGCTTGCGGATAACGAAACAACCGCTAAGGTCGCAAAGACGGCGGCTTCCGCCATGCTGCGCGGCGCAAGAGGCAACTCCGGCGTTATCCTTTCCCTTCTGTTCCGCGGCTTCTCGAAAGGTCTCGAGGATACCGTAGAAGCAGACGGTACACAGCTCGCAGCGGCGCTCGCCATCGGCGTGGATTCCGCTTATAAAGCCGTCATGAAGCCGACCGAAGGCACCATTTTGACCGTTGCCCGCGTGGCGGCGGAAAAAGGCGCTGCGGCAGCCGAGATCGACAACGACCCCATTTACGTTTGGGATGCCATCTGCATGGGCGCGGCGGAAGCACTGGCCACCACACCGGATCTTCTCCCCGTTCTGAAAAAAGCAGGCGTCGTCGATGCCGGCGGTCAGGGTCTCTGCATGATCTTCGATGGCATGATGCAGGTTTTCAAGTACGGTGAGATCGTCAAAACCGACATGACCGAAGCCGAAAAGGCCGAGGAGACCGCCCAGTTCTTTGCAAGCGTTGCGGCGGAATTTGACAGCGAGATCAACTTCACCTACTGCACGGAGTTCATCGTCGGCCGCGACCCGGAAGTCACCACCGAGCCGAACGAGCTGCGTCTGTTCCTCGAAACCCTCGGCGACTGCGTTGTTGTGGTCGATGACGAGGAGATCATCAAGGTGCACGTACACACGGAACAGCCGGGTGTGGCGCTCACAAAAGCGCTGGAATTCGGTTCCCTGCTGACCGTAAAAATCGAAAACATGAAAGAGCAGCACAAAAAAGCTGCCGAACTCAATAACGCAAACCGCGCGGCTTACGAAGCGGCGCAGGCCAGCAAAGAGGAAAAGGAGACCTTAAAGCCCGTTTCCCCCGAAGAGGAACTCGGCTTTGTTTCCGTAGCGGCAGGCGACGGTCTGCGTGCACTCTTTGAAGAACTCGGCTGTGCACAGGTTGTCAGCGGCGGCCAGACGATGAACCCCAGCACGGAGGACATTGTCGAAGCCGTTCTTGCCACCCCGGCAAAGACGGTTTTCGTACTGCCGAACAACAAAAACATCATCCTTGCGGCAGAACAGGCCGTGCCGCTCGTCACCGACCGCAAGATTATCGTCGTACCGACCCGCACCATTCCGCAGGGTCTCTCCGCTCTTCTGAGCTTTGACCCGGATGCTTCCGCAGACGAAAATGCTTCTGCCATGCTTTCCGCAGCGGAAAACGTCGCGACCGGCACAGTCACGTTCGCCGCACGCGATTCCGAATTCGGCGGCTTCAAAATCAAAGAGGGCGACACCATGGGCATGACGAACGGCAAGCTCGAGTTTGTCGGCGACACGCCGGTGCGTTCCGTCTACAAGGTCGCAAAGGCGCTGATGAATAAGCACACCTCGTTTATCACGCTCATTTACGGCGAAGGCATCACCGAGGAAGAAGCCAACGAAGCACTGCGTCTCATCAAGAACAAGGCAGGCGACGGTGTGGACATCAACCTCGTAAACGGCGGCCAGCCGGTCTACTACTTCATTCTTTCCGTGGAATAATTTCAAAACAGCTTAGGGCGGGGCTTTATGCCCTGCCCTTTTTCGTTTTATGTCGGAGGTTTCATGGCGTCTTTATTTGAAGCGGACATTGCGTCTTTAAAGGGAGTCGGTCCAAAGCGTGCGGAGCTGTTCCGCAAGCTCGGCGCGCCCACGGTGGGCGATCTGCTGCGTCTCTATCCCCGCGCTTATGAGGATTGGCGCGACGCGGTGCCCATCCGCAATACACGCTTAAACGAAGTGAATATCGTAAAAGGCACAGTGCTGCGCCGTCCTGTCGAGCAGCGTATCCGCGGCGGCATGACGCTTTACAAGACGACCATCACGGACGGCGAAGACGACATGCAGCTGACATTTTTCAATAACCGCTACATTACAAGTCTGCTTACGGAGGGCGCGGTCTACGCGTTTCGCGGCAAGGTAACCGGCACGTTCATGCGCCGCGAAATGGCCTCCCCGGAGTTCGTTCCCGAAAGCCGCATGCAGGACATGGTGCCTGTTTACCCGCAGACGAGCGGCCTCACCTCTCGCATCATCGCAAACGCGGTAAAAGAAGCCCTACGCCTGCTCCCCGAGACCGTCAAAGACCCGCTGCCCGACGCGCTTCGCCTGAAATACGCGCTGTGCCGCCTCGAATACGCGCTCAAAACGATTCACTTTCCGAATTCGCCCGAAGCGCTTTCCACGGCGCGCAGACGACTCGTGTTCGAGGAACTGCTCGTCTTGCAGCTCGGCATGGCGGAAATCCGCCGCGCAGGTGTGCGCGAAAATCCGTATCCGCTCAAAAAGGATTATACAAAAGAGTTTGCCGCCCTGCTCCCCTTCACGATGATCGGCGCACAGCAGCGTGCCGTGCAGGACGGCATCCGCGACATGCAGGGCCCGCACCCGATGAACCGCCTCATTCAGGGCGATGTCGGCAGCGGTAAAACAGCCGTGGCGGCGGCGCTGTGCCACACGGTCATTCAAAACGGATTTCAGGCGGCGCTCATGGCTCCTACGGAAATTCTGGCGGCGCAGCACTACGAGTCCCTCTCCAATCTCCTCGCCCCCTGCGGCATCAAAACGGTGCTCATCACGGGCAGCATGCGCGCCAAAGCAAAACGCGAAGCCATTAAGGGACTCAAGACCGGCGAGATTCAGCTTGCCGTCGGCACGCACGCACTCATCAGTGACGGCGTGGAGTTCTCGTCCCTCGCGCTCGTCATCACGGACGAGCAGCACCGCTTCGGTGTCAATCAGCGCACCGCGCTCGCGAAAAAGGGCAACTTCCCGCACACACTTGTCATGAGCGCCACACCAATCCCCCGCACCTTGGCGCTGATGATTTACGGCGACCTCGACGTTTCCGTTCTAAATGAGCTTCCCCCGGGACGTCAGCCCATCGAAACGTATCTCATCGACCCGCCAAAGCGCCGCCGCGCGTTCGGGTACATCAAAAAGCACATCGACGAGGGACGACAGGCGTACATCGTCTGCCCGCTTATCGAAGAGGGCGAAAGCGACGCGGCAAGCATCGCGGCGTATGAAAAGATCGTGCGCGATTACTTCGGTGACATGCCCATCGGCATTCTGCACGGCAAAATGAAGCCGAAGGAAAAGGACGCCGTCATGACCGATTTTGCAGAAAACCGCACGAAATTATTATTGTCCACCACGGTCGTCGAGGTCGGCGTGGACGTGCCGAATGCCGTCATCATGATGATTGAAAACGCCGAGCGCTACGGCCTTTCGCAGTTACACCAGCTGCGCGGGCGCGTCGGCCGCGGCAAATACGCCTCCACCTGCATTCTGGTGACGGAAGCACAAAACGATGAAACATTACAGCGCTTAAGACTCTTTTGCAGCACCACGGACGGCTTCAAGGTCGCGGACGAAGACCTGCGCCTGCGCGGTCCGGGCGATTTCTTCGGCGAGCGCCAGCACGGCCTGCCGAAGCTCAAAATCGCCGACATGTTAAACGATATGCAAATTTTGCAGGAAGCGCAGCAGTGCGCCAAAGAATTGACCGAGCGCGACCCGGAGCTCAGCTCTCCCGCCCTGCGCGGCCTGCGCGCCGAAATGCGCCGGCTCTTTGCATCAAATAACGGCACAGTAACCCTATAATAAAAACAAAACAGCTTCCGTTCGGAGAAATCCCAAAACGGAAGCTGTTTTTAATTTTTATCTCTCGTAAAATACTCTTTCACCAAAATCACAAGCCCGACGAGCATAACGATAATGGCAAGCACCAACGGCAGCCTCAACCCTACCTCGGAAACGGTCGTTAAAAACCGTCCCGGCGGCGTTGACCAACCGCTTACAAGGTTCATGCCGCAGGCAATAAAGATCGCCGCGCCCCATATCGAGCCGATAAGCATCAAAAATCCGCCGATCAAAACTCTTTTCAATGTGCCTACCCCTTTTATTCCATGATAAGCTCTTTGTCCTCCGGCAGCGTAAACGGCACCGGCTTCGGCTCGGTCTGGTACCAATATGCCACAGACGTGTAGTCGTCGTAGCGCGGGCCCGTCCAGCCGAGGTTATCAATCGTCATTTTAAAGTCCTCATCGAAATAAACCGGGTCTTTCACGTGCCAGCGGTACAGCATAAAGCGCTTTTGATGGTTATACATTTCCTTCGTGTCGCCCAAAATCGCATACAAGCCCGTATAAAGCCCGCTGAACGTCTGGTAGCGGTTAAGATAAATGTCATTGCCAAAGCCATACGAGCCGCCGAAGTAATCCTCCGTGCCCGTGTAGTTCATCGTGGGGTATGTGTCGCCGTCGATATACATTTTGGCTTCGCCTTCCACCCAGCAGGTGTTGTGCCCGTTCATGCCGGAAGCCAGCGTCACGCCCGCAAAGCAGCCCTTGCCGTGCACGCCGTCCAAGATCACATACGAGCGTCCCTTCTGCACAGGGTGCTCCTGCCGATATGTCGCATGAAAATAACCGCTGTTTTCGGGAATCTCTCCATACCATCCGGAAATCATATAGAAAAGCGTCTCTGCCTTTTCACCGCGATTTTCCATTGTAATACGGCAGTGTTTTCTGAACGGCATTTCAAAGTAGCTGTTGAACCCGCGCCCCGGCGCGACGAGCATCGCAGCTGAGTTCAAAACCGGGTAATTGCCGTCGCGGTCAGAAAAATTCTCGTCATACGCGCAACCGAAAAATGCCGAAAACGGTGCTTCCACGGACGGCTGTTCATTGTTTTCCCAGTAGATTCGCAGAATAAACGAGTGTCCCACGTAACCCGTGAACCACATGTGCGTCACCATGCCCGGGCCGTCCGTGTCACACAGCGTAACGGTCTCGCCGGGCTGAATTTGAATGCATGGACTCA
>OLWB01001549.1_pt1 | contig 21212 bp, 16 predicted proteins | sample 1673331 | NCBI WGS metagenome assembly OLWB01 (sample SAMEA3178943, study PRJEB25190) | human gut metagenome | biome: human gut; feature: human-associated habitat; material: faeces | place: Austria | collected 2013
CCTGCCGATCGTTGGTACATGGAATGATAATTCCAGATCACGAGTAATTGATTGTGCCGAAATATAAAAAGTAAGAAATCTTTTACATCAGGAAGTAGAAGATTTCTCTTTGTCGTACAATTATTTTCATGATAATTCCCAAACTACAAGGTAAAAACAAAATAAGGAGGAAAAGATGAAGAGAAAAAGTGCAAGCTTTTTAGCTGGAGTACTTGTGGCATCTATGGTGGCAACACCGTTGTCGTATACCAATGTATATGCAGAAGACCAGGATGTGGCAGAGATTGTACAGCAGGTGGAAGATACGTCTGGTGAGTCAGAAAATGTACAGGAAAGTGCGCCTGCAAAAGAGGAAAGCAAAGAAGAAGTAAAAGCAGAAGAAAATGCGACACCTGCACAACCGGAAGCTTCACAGGAGAAAGAAAATACTGGTGCCCCGGCAGATGGGACAGGTGGTCAGCAGGAAGCACAGAACGCTCAGACAAATGAGATAGCAACGCAGGAAGCAGTGACTCCGGTTCAGCCGACAGCAGCTATTAATGGTGTAAAAGTGCTGAAAAATGATGGGAATATTTATAAAATGTTCCCGACTGAGGATGCACAGGTAACAGTGGAGGAAGATAAAATGAAGATTACCTTCCACACAGGTGCAAAAAAAGTATTTGATGCAATTTACCTCGGACCACAGACGGATGAGACTAAGAATCCTGTTATAAAAGGAACAGATAATGGATCTAATTATAAATTTACAATAGAAGTTCCATTATCTAAGAAAAACAGTTGGATTCCAATATCAGTTGGACATTATGATGAAGGAACTTGGAGCGATAATTATCTCTGGATGAGTATTCCGAATCCTGGAGCACCTGTGATTACTTCCGAGCCGCAGTCTGCAGCGGTAAAAGCAGGGAAGCAGGTGAACCTGTCTGTAGAGGCAGATGGAACGGACTGCACTTATCAGTGGCAGTACAGTACAGATGGAACGAACTGGACAGATTGTATAGAGGAAAGCGCCAAGAGTGCAAATTATAGTTTCCAGATGAAAGCAGAACTGGCTGGAAAATACCACTGCGTAGTAAAGAATGCTTCTGGAGAAGTCACGTCAGAAGCAGCAGATGTAACAGTTGCGGCATCTGGGGAAGATGGAAAAGATGACAGTGGAAATGGTGGAAACCAGGGTGGAAATACTGGCAGTGATAGTTCCAATGATAATGCTTATGTAGCAAAGGATGGAATTCAGGCCATCTTTGCAAGTGACGATACAAAGAAACCGGGTCAGGCATATCCCATGTTTAACATTGCTGAGTCAGAGGCAAAGATTGCAGGGGATAAGATTCAGGTATCAATCTGGGTACAACGTGCAAGCAGTGGAAGTTTTACCTATGATGCAATTTATATCGGAAGCAAAGACGATGAAGAAAAGACTCCGCTGGTTATGGGAGTGGTAGATACAGAAAAGGATTTGGAGAAGTTTACTTTTGAAGTACCGAGTTCAATGGCGGGAGGAGAAGTACATTTTGTACCGAGAAATGGAAGAACACAAAAGTTTAGTACATCTAGTTCTCTTGCATTGAAACTTCCGGCTCTGGATGATTTCAAAAAGCAGACAGAGATTGTGATCCAATCACAGCCGAAGGATATAGCTGCAAAGAATAATACACAGGTAACTCTCTCTGTTACAGCAAAAGGTGATGAGAATGTCACATTAAGTTATCAGTGGCAGCACAGTGCAGATGGAACAAGTTGGGCAGACTGTGATGATATCAGTGCAAAGACTGATACATATACATTCCAGATGGCAGCAGATAAAGCCGGACAGTACCGCTGTGTAATTTCCGATTCTAACGGAACAACTGTGACTTCTGATATTGCGAAGGTAGAAAACCCGTCCGCGCCGACAGTGACAGGCAGTCAGGTTCAGGTCGTAAAGGATAATGGAACTCCATATAAGATGTTTGAGGTAAATGAATCAAAAGTTTTGGAAGACGGGGATAATCTGAATATTACATTTTCGACCAAGAATGTGTCCTATGATAAAATTTATCTGGGATATAAAGAGGATACAATTAAGAATCCTGTTATTACAGGAACGAAGTTAGAAGAGGGAGGATATACATTTACATTCCCAGTATCTGCATCAGATAAAGGGAAAGTACTGCCACTTACGGTAGGGAAACTGGATGGAACCTGGTCAGATAAGGATCTCTGGATTTATATTCCGGATGAAGGAATTGAGAGTCTTCCAACTGCCACAGATGAAGTAAAGACCATTGCCGGTGGTACTGGTACTGTATCTAATGAACTTGCGATTGTTTCTTCGAAAGCAGTGTTGCGTGGCGATAAGATCCGTATGACATTGGATGTAAAAGGAAATAAGTGGACGAAAATCTATCTTGGAGTACAGGCTGATAAGAACAAGACACCGGTCTACACAGGAACTTATGATTCAGAGAAAGATGTGACAACATTTACATTTGATGTATCTGCTGAAAAACAGGGGATGAATATTGCAGTCACACCGGGAAATGAATCCTGGTTCACATGGGCAAGAGACTTGTTCATCAATGTTCCAAATCTTGAGAACAAAGCAAATACAACAGCAGAAGGTGTGTATGACATTTATGGTTCTGCTTATCCGACAACAAATGTATACAGTCTGAACTTTGAAAGAGAAAGCAGTGTTTCTATAAGTGGAGATACAGCAACTGTTACATGGGTAACACAGGCCGGATCTTATGACAGACTTTATATTGGTAATCCGTCAGATTCTGACGAAGTAAAGGAAGCAAATGCAATTGTACCTAAAGATCGTTCGGATATTGCAAGCGGATATAAGAGTTTTACATTTACAATGCCTGTATCAGAACTTGGAAAAGAATTTAGTTATTCCGTACGTTCAGCAAAGACAGGTCAGTGGTCAACAAAAGATTCAAGAGCATTTATTAATGGAATTCTTGAGAAGACAGGAGAACTTCCGACACCAGATCCGGATCCAGACCCGGGAATAGTAGTTCCTGCAGACGGAATTTATAAAGTGAATAATGTAACTTCCAGTTCATCCATGTTCAATGTAATAGATTGTAAACTGACCGTCAAGAACGGAAAGATGAGTGCAGTGCTGACACTGAGCGGAACCGGATATGATTATCTTTATATGGGAACGGGAGCAGATGCTGAGAAAGCAGATCGTAAATCATGGGTTCCATATGTGGTAGATGCAAATGGCAAGTATACCTATACCATTCCGGTAGAGGCGTTAGATAAGGAAATTGCAGTAGCCTCTCATTCTATTAAAAAGAATCAGTGGTATGCTCGTACTCTTACATTTAAATATGACACGTTACAGAAGATAAGTGATGACAGCAATACAAATCCATCCAACCCATCCAACCCATCTACTCCGTCTAAGCCGTCGGATAATAATGGTAATTCTGGTGCATCAAAGCCAAATGACGGCAAAGCGGACAATGAATCCAAGTGGGAGGCAGATACCAGTGGATCTACATCTGCTGTCAACAGTTCTACTACATTAGTTGATGGCGTATATACGCCAGACAGATTTAGCTGGTCAGGTGGAACCGGTAAGGTAAAGATCAGCTGTAATAAGGTTACGATTACGAATGGGCAGGCATTTGCAACGCTGGTATTTGACAGCGATCATTACCAGTATGTAAAGACAAATGGAAAGACTTACTATACAACCAAAGGCGGTGGAATGGCGACGGTTGTAATTCCGGTAGCTCTGAATGAGAATAATACGATTCTGGCTATGACGGATAAAATGTCTGTGGCGCATGAGATTGCTTATACGATTTTTATATATCTGGCGGCTGCTGGCAATGGAAAAGGTGCAGGGACTGTTCAAAATAAGACATTGGATGACAAAGCACCTGAGATTATGGGACTGAATTATGAGTCTGAGACGAAACTGGAGCATGCAGAGTATTTTAAAATCTATCATTATGATAAAGGTATTACACTTCTGGAAGTAGATGTGACAAAAGACACCATCCGAGATCCGAAAAAGAAAGACTCTGATAATAAAGATACTGATACAAACAAAGATACAGATACGAACGAAGATTCGAATAAGTCAGAAGAGACTTCGAAGGATCAGACATCGGAAGGCGGCGAGGCTGTAGTCGGTGAAGCGGAACAGGCAGCAGAACTTTATAAAGGAAATGTCATCAAATATCTTCTTGTACCGGAGAATACTGTGATTCCTGTGGGACTCAGTGAGGATATGATCGTAGTACAGATGCCAACAGACAAAGCGTATGTATCCGATAATGAGATACTGAAGCAGATGGAAGAGATGGACCTGTTAGATCAGGTGGCAGCAGTCGGTATGAAAAAGAAGAACTGTGAAGTCTCTGATATTGCAGATAAGATGTCAAAGGAAAAAGACAAAAAACAGGCAGAAGTTATCTACGGTGGTAAAGAGAGAGCCCCGAAGTATCGAGATCTGGTAAAACAGGAAGTAAATCTCGCTCTGGTATCCAGTGATCTGCTTCCTGCAGAGGATAAGACCACGAAGAAGGGCAAGACCATTACGGAAGAAGACCAGATTGAGCAGTGGGAGAAGATTACTGAAAAGTATGCACTTCTTGGAATCCCGATGATCGTGGATCGTTCGGAAGATGAAAAAGATGATCTGGCAAAAGCAGAATGGATCAAGGTGTATGGTGTGATCTTCGGATGCGAAGATCAGGCAAATGCTCTGTATGATAAAACCGTACAGCAGGCAGGAGAAAAGTAAATGAAGAAAAAGTTATTATATCAGGTGTTTGCGGTAATAATGATGGCGACATTTTTGGTAACAGGATGTGGTCAGAGCGGAAATGACAGTAAAGTTAGTAAAAGCAGTCAGCGAAGCGAGGCAAAAGCTTCTGATAAAGAGAAAGTGGATGCTCCGGAGATTCCGGGGGTGACTTTCGAAAGGGCAATGGATCTGACTTATGCAAAAGAATTTGATGTGTATTATTATAAGGATGGATATAAGCTGATTGATGTACATGAGGACAGACAGTATCTTATTGTTCCAGAGGGCAAGGAAGCACCGGAAGGATTGGATGAGGATATTGTGGTGATCAAACAGCCGGTACAGAATATCTATATGGCAGCAACGGCAACCATGTCGCTTTTTGCCAGACTGGATGCATTGGATACTATCAGTTTTTCCGGACTGGAAGCTTCTGGATGGTATGTGGAGAATGCTAAAGAAGCAATGGAGTCAGGAGATATTGCCTATGCTGGTAAATATAGCGAGCCGGATTATGAGAAGATCGTAGACGGAGACTGTAATCTGGCAATTGAGTCTACCATGATCCTGCATACACCAAAGGTACAGGAGATGATCGAATCTCTGGATATCCCGGTGATGATCGACCGGTCCAGCTATGAATCGCATCCTCTAGGAAGAACTGAATGGATCAAACTTTATGCAGCAATGCTGAATAAAGAAGATGCAGCGGATGCATTTTTTGAAAAGCAGGTGGAAAATGTCGATGCGCTCAAAGATTTTAAGAATACCGAGAAGACAGTTGCATTTTTCTATGTAAGCAGTGACGGAACGGTGGTAGTAAGAAGAAGTGATGATTATATTCCGAAAATGATCGAACTTTCCGGTGGAAGATATGTATTCGATGATCTGACTGGCGATGACAGTAATACTTCAGCAGTAAAACTTACAATGGAAGAATTTTACGCACAGGCGGCGGATGCAGATTATCTGATTTATAATTCAAGTATCGATAATCCAATCAACAGTGTAAAAGATCTGGAAGAAAAAGATGCACTTTTTTCTGATTTCAAAGCAGTCAAAGAAGGAAATGTATGGTGTACCGGTAAATATCTGTATCAGGCAACCGATATCGTTGGGGAACTGATCACGGATATGAATCTGATGCTGACAGGCGGCGATGAAAGCAAGATGACATTTTTATACCATGTAAAATAAAAAACGGAGAAGAAAATGGGACAGGCAGGAATGAAAAATAACTGGAAAAGGAATACAAGATATATGGGAGTCTTTGCGGTGCTGGCAGCAGTTTTTTGCATGATCGTAGTGCTGAACATCAATACCGGAAATGTACAGATCTCGGTTCCTGAGATTTTACGGATCCTGTTTCTGAAAAAAGGAACACAGGTGCAGATGAATATTATCTGGAAAATCCGTCTTCCGCGTGTCCTGATGGCAGGGATTCTGGGAGGGGCACTTGCCCTTTCCGGATTTTTATTGCAGACATTTTTTTCCAACCCGATCGCAGGACCGTATGTACTGGGGATTTCTTCGGGTGCAAAGATGATGGTCGCTCTGGCGATGATCATCTTTTTAAAATATTACACTTTGGTATCATCTTATATACTGATCATTGCAGCATTTATCGGATCTATGCTTTCAATTGGATTTATCCTGCTTCTTGCAAGAAAAATCCGGAATATGGCAACTCTTCTGGTTGGCGGAATCATGATCGGTTATATCTGCTCGGCAGTAACTGATTTTGTAGTGACTTTTGCGGAGGATTCAGATATCGTGAATCTGCATGGCTGGTCACAGGGAAGCTTTTCCGGTATGAGCTGGAGCAATGTAAAGGTAGCAGCGCTTATGGTAGGAATCACACTGATCCTTACCTTTTTCCTGTCAAAGCCGATCGGAGCGTATCAGCTGGGAGAAATGTATGCGCAGAGTATGGGGGTCAATATCCGTGTGTTCCGGGTGCTTCTGATTCTGCTTTCCAGTGTATTTTCCGCATGTGTGACCGCATTTGCAGGACCGATTTCATTCGTTGGAATCGCAGTTCCGTACTTGATCAAGCATCTTCTCGGGACGGCAAAACCGCTGGTTGTGATACCGGCAACATTCCTTGGCGGGGCGGTGTTCTGTATGGGATGTGATCTGATCGCGCGTATGGCATTTGCACCACTGGAGCTGAATATCAGTACCGTGACTTCGATCTTTGGTGCACCGATCGTAATTTTCATGATGATAAAAGGAAGAAAAGGGAAATAAATATGAGTGAGAACTATTTTCAGATGAAAGATCTTTCTGTCGGATATCATGGAAATGTACTGATCCATGATATCTGTACAGAGATTAAAAAAGGTGAGATATTGACACTGATTGGACCAAACGGTTCCGGGAAATCTACGATTTTAAAAAGTATTACCAAGCAGCTTACGCTCATTGGAGGTAAGGTGACGATCGGTGAAAAGAATCTGAAAGACTTATCTTACAAAGAGCTTGCAACGAAGATGGCAGTGGTGCTGACACAGCGGGCAAAGCCGGAGCTGATGACCTGCTATGAGGTCGTAGCAGCAGGGCGGTATCCTTATACAGGACGGCTCGGGATATTAACGCGAGAAGATGAGAAAAAGACACAGGAAGCACTGGAAATTGTCCATGCAACAGAATACGCAGAAAAAAGTTTTGAGGCGATCAGTGACGGGCAGAGACAGCGGATCCTTCTGGCAAGAGCGATCTGCCAGGAACCGGAGGTACTGATCCTGGATGAACCCACTTCTTTTCTGGATATCCGTTATAAGCTGGAGTTGCTTACTATTTTGAAAAATATGGCGAAAGAAAAGCAGATCACGGTCATTATGTCACTTCATGAGATCGATCTGGCGCAGAAGATCTCGGATAAGATCCTGTGCGTTAAAGGAGATACAATTTTCGGTTATGGAGAGCCGGAGGCGATTTTTAAAGAAGATTTTATCCAGAAACTTTATGAGATCGACAACGGGCATTTTGATCCTGTGTTCGGAAGTGTGGAGCTTGCAAAGGCGGAGGGAGAGGCAGAAGTATTTGTGATCTCTTCCGGAGGTAGTGGAATCCCTGTTTACCGGAACCTTCAGAAAGCAAAGATTCCATTTTCGGCAGGAATCCTGTATACTAATGATATTGACTATCATCTGGCAGAACATCTGGCGGTTAGCGTAATCGAAGAAGAGCCATTTGAACCGGTAAGCGATCGTGCATTTGAACGGGCAAAGCAGATGATCAGGCAGTGTAAAAAGGTGATAAATGCAGGAATTGTGATTGGGACAACCAACCAGAAGATAAAAGAACTGCTTGTATTTGCAGAAGAAATGGGAAAGCTGGAATCATATGAAAAATAGACTTTTGCACATTTACTGTGGAGATGGAAAAGGAAAGACGACGGCGGCAACGGGGCTTGCAGTTCGCGCAGCTGGAAGTGGTATGCGGGTTCTGTTTGCCCGTTTTTTAAAAAATGAATTTTCGGGAGAATTGAAGATCCTGGATCGGATCCCGGAAATCGAGGTACTTCATCTGGAAAAAAGCTATGGATTTTTTAAGACACTTTCCGAAAAGGAACAGGAAGAAGTCCGAGAGATGTATGGCAGGCTGTGGAATACGATCCGGGGGAAAATCAGTACAGGGGATTATGATATGCTTGTGATTGATGAATTTATGGCGGCATACCGGTATGGACTGATTCCGAATAAAGAGGCGGTGCAGTTCTTAAAAGACAGACCGGACAATCTGGAAGTGGTTCTGACTGGACGGGATCCGTCAGATGAGCTTCTGGAGCTGGCAGATTATATTTCGGAAGTAAAGATGGTACGGCATCCTTTTGAAAAAGGAATCCGGGCAAGGAAAGGCATCGAATACTAAGGAGACGAAATGGAAATGGACAAGATGCAGGTCGTGTGGAAAAATCAAAAAGAACTGCGGTGTGGATATACAACAGGAAGCTGTGCTGCGGCAGCAGCAAAGGCGGCAGCGGCAATGCTCTTTTCCGGGGAGGAAATCCGCCAGGTATCTCTTATGACGCCGAAAGGGATCGAACTGTATCTGGAAGTAGAAAAGATCCAAAGAGAAAATGAATCTGTCAGCTGTGCCATTCAGAAGGACAGCGGAGATGACCCGGATGTGACGAACGGGATCTTCGTTTACGCCAAGGTCACGAAAAAAAGGGAAAAAGGAGTGACCTTAGATGGTGGGATCGGAGTAGGGCGGTTCACCCGGAAGGTGCTGGAGCAGGAAGCCGGGGAAGCGGCGATCAATAAGGTTCCGCGGCAGATGATCCGGGAAGCGGTGCAAAGCCAGATTGAGAAATATGACTGGGATGGTGGCGCGGACGTTCTGATCTATGTTCCGCAGGGCGTGGAGATCGCAAAGAAAACGTTTAATCCAAGACTTGGGATCGAAGGTGGGATTTCGGTACTCGGAACCTCAGGAATCGTAGAACCGATGAGTGAACAGGCACTGACGCAGACTATTTTCCTGGAAATGAAGATGCTTCGTGATGAAGGTCACCGGTATTGTTATCTGACACCGGGAAATTATGGAAATGATTTTTTAAGGCAGACACTTGGGTACGACCAGGAGCTTGCGGTGAAATGCAGCAATTATATCGGGGATGCGATTGATGACGGCGTGCGGCTGAAGATGGACGGACTGCTGCTTGTAGGACATATCGGAAAGCTGGTCAAGATCGCTGCAGGTGTAATGAATACCCATTCCAGACAGGCAGATGCAAGAATGGAAGTGCTTGCCGTCCATGCGGCAATGGCAGGGGCAGACCGTGAGACAGTCTGTGCTCTGATGAAGTGTTTTACGACGAAGGAAGCATTGGACATTTTGGAAAAAAGAGGACTTTTGGAAGAGACGATGCGGACCGTGATGGAGAAGATCGAGTATCATTTGGCGAAGCGTGCCGGCGAGAAGATGAAGGTCGGGGCGCTGATGTTTTCGGATGAGCTCGGGGTTCTTGGGAAGACATCTCTTGTGGACAAACTGAGGGAAAAGATTGGATAGTTAGAAAGGTATGACAAAAAATGGCAGGAAGATTTGACCTTGCGGGTGTAGGTCCGGGAGATCCGGAACTGATGACGATAAAGACAATTCGTGCGATTAAGGCGTGTCAGGTATTGGTACTTCCAATTGGCAGTCCGGAGTTAAAGAAACCGGAACTGGAAGAGGGGGAAGAAGAGACATTTGCAAAAGAATGTCTGGCATATCGGATTGCGTGTGAGGCAGAGCCGGAGACGAAAAAGAAGCTGCGGCTGTATCTTCCCATGCCAATGATCAAGGAAAAAAAGCTACTGAAAGAGATACACGATGCAGGTGCAAGAAAGGCGTCAGAGCTTCTGGAGAAAGGAAAGAATCTGGTTTTTCTGACGATTGGAGATCCGACTGTGTATTCGACAGGAATTTATATTTATAAAAGACTGAAAAAGATGGGATATCAGGGGGAGATCTTTTCCGGGATTCCGTCTTTTTGTGCTGCGGCAGCAAGGCTGGAGATCTCGCTTGTGGAGAACCGGCAGGAGCTGCATGTTCTTCCGGTGTCCTATGGAATTGAAGAAAAGTTGAAGCTTCCGGGGACGAAGGTTCTTATGAAGACCGGAAAAAAGATGGCGAAGGTCAAAGCTGTTCTGAAAGAGGAAGGACAGCAGGCGAAAATGGTCATGAACTGCGGAATGGATGGAGAAAAAATTTACAAATGCACAGAAGAAATACCGGAAGATGCGGGATATTTTTCGATTGTAATAGCAAAGGAGAAAGAAAAATGATTCATTTTGTTGGAGCAGGAAGCGGTGCTGTGGATCTGATCACAGTACGGGGGCAGAAGCTTTTGAAGGAAGCAGATATAGTGGTGTATGCCGGTTCACTGGTAAATCCGGAGCTTCTTAAGAATTGTCAGAAGGACTGTCAGATATACAACAGTGCGAAGATGACGCTGGAAGAAGTGATGGAAGTGATGATTTCCGGAGAGAAGCAGGAGAAAAAAGTTGTCCGGCTGCATACGGGTGATCCGTGTCTGTATGGTGCGATCAAAGAGCAGATGGATCTGCTGGAAAAGGAGAATATTTCTTATAAAGTGTGCCCGGGAGTCAGCTCCTTTTGCGGAGCGGCATCTGCACTGAATGCAGAATATACTCTTCCTGGGATTTCACAGTCTGTGGTGATCACACGGATGGCAGGAAGAACACCGGTTCCGGAAAAAGAATCCATTGAAAGCTTCGCTGCGCACCAGGCAACAATGGTAATCTTTTTAAGTACCGGGATGCTGGAAGAACTGTCGAAGCGTCTGATCGAAGGCGGTTATCAGCCGGAGACTCCGGCAGCGATCGTCTACAAGGCAACCTGGGAGGATGAAAAGGTGTGCAGATGTAAGGTGAAAGATCTTGCGGTGACAGCAAAGGAGAATGGAATTACAAAGACAGCACTGATCGTGGTTGGTGAGGTGCTTGGCGGAGAGTATGAACGGTCACTTTTATATCATCCGGAGTTTACAACAGAGTTCAGGCAGGGCAAAGGAAAAGAAGGTGCAGGAAATGTGTAAAATTGGAAAAGTCTATGTAATCGGTCTTGGACCGGGTGCTGAGAAAGAAATGACATACCAGGCGTCCACGGCACTGGAAAAAAGTGAGGTTATTATCGGGTATACCGTATATACGGGACTGATACGGGAAAGGTTTCCGGATAAAAAGTACCTTTCCACACCAATGCGGCAGGAAGTGATCCGCTGTGAGATGGCAATGGATGAGGCGATGAAAGGAAGTACGGTAGCTATGGTATGCAGTGGGGATGCCGGAATTTACGGAATGGCAGGTCTGCTCTATGAGATGGGACAGGGCTACCCGGAGGTGGAGCTGGAGGTTGTGCCGGGGATCACGGCGGCAAATGGCGGTGCGGCAGTTCTTGGTGCACCTCTGATGCATGATTTTGCAGTGATCAGTCTGAGTGATCTTCTGACCCCGTGGGAGAAGATTGAAAAGAGGATCCGCGGAGCTGCGATGGCGGATTTTGTGATCTGTCTGTATAATCCGTCCAGCCGGAAACGGGCAGATTACCTGAAAAAGGCATGCGAGTATATCCTGGAGTACCAGAGCCCGGATACAGTCTGCGGTTATGTGCGGAACATCGGACGTGAAGGCGAAGATGCACATATTCTGACACTTTCTGAGCTGAAGGATACGGAGGTCGATATGTTTACAACCGTTTATATCGGCAACAGCCAGACGAGAAATGTGGATGGGAAAATGGTGACACCGAGAGGCTATCGATTGGAGGAATAACTGTGGAAAACCGAAAATGCCAGGTAAATCTTGCCGGGATCGGGATGGGAAGCAAAGGAACGCTTACGGAAGAGGTCAGAAAGATCATTGAGGAAAGTGATGTGCTGATCGGAGCTACGCGGATGCTGGAAGGATTCCGGGAAAAAAAGAAATGCTGCTATGCAGAGTATCTGCCGGAAAAAATCAGAGCAATCCTGGATGAGCAGGAGGAAAAGACCAGATGTACGGTGCTGTTTTCCGGGGATACCGGATTTTACAGTGGGGCAAAAAAGCTGGCGGATATTCTGAAAAAAGACGGATATGAAGTACAGATTTTTCCGGGGATTTCATCTGTAATCTATCTTGCGGCAAAGCTTGGAAAAAGCTGGGAGGATGCGAAGATTCTCAGCATGCATGGAAGAAGTCAGAATTTTATCCATGTAGTTGCAAACCATGAAAAGACATTTCTGATCCTTGGGAAAAGTGCGGGAAAAGAGATCTGCGAAAAACTGAAATATTACCATCTGGAACAAGTAACCGTTTCGGTTGGAAATCATTTGTCTTATCCGGATGAAGAGATTGTGATCAAAAAAGGAAACGAGCTTCAGGCAGAAGATTTTGGTGATCTTACCACTATTTTGATCGAGAATCCAAAGCCGGAAAAGAGAACAGGAATTCATCTTGCAGATGAGGAGCTGATCCGTGGAAGTGTTCCGATGACGAAGGAGGAAGTGCGGACAGTCAGCATTGCAAAATTGAAGCTTACAAAGAATGCAGTAATATATGATGTGGGGGCCGGAACCGGTTCAGTGTCTATAGAGGCTGCTCTTCAGGGAGAGAATCTCCGCGTTTATGCAATAGAGAAGAATCCGGAGGGTGCAGAACTGATCAGGAAGAATATGCAGAAATTCCGGGCAGACCAGATTCAGGTTATAGAAGGAGTTGCACCGGAGGCACTGGAAGCACTGGAAATGCCGACCCATGCTTTTATCGGAGGCAGTACAGGACAGTTAAAAGAAATTATTCAGTGCATAAAGAAAAAAAATCCGGACGTCCGTATCGTGATCAATGCAATTTCGCTGGAAACCGTGAAGGAAGCGATGGAGGCGATGGAGGAAGGACTGCTTGCAGATCCGGAAATCATACAACTGAATGTGGCAAAGTCAAAGAAACTTGGAAGATATCACATGATGACCGGGTTAAATCCGATTTATATTATTTCAGATGGAGGAGATACAGAATGAAAATTCCCGGAATTGTAATCGCGGCATCTGCCAGTGGGAGTGGAAAGACAGCGGTGACAATGGCAATGATGAAAGCATTTAAAAATGCCGGAAAGAAGGTACGCGCCTGCAAATGCGGACCGGATTATATTGATCCTATGTTTCACCGGGAGGTGCTGGGAATTGATTCCGAGAACCTGGATCTGTATTTTTGTGACCGGGAGCGCTTGAAAGAGCGGTTTATGCATCATGCGGAAGGTGCGGAGCTTGTGGTGACAGAAGGTGTGATGGGGTACTATGACGGGATCAGTCTGGATTCGGATCAGGCAAGTACTTATGACGTTGCGAGAACCCTGGGACTTCCGGTAATCCTGGTTGTTCCGGCAAGAGGTATGGCATCGACAATCCTGGCAGTATTGAAGGGAATGATTGAATACCGGAATGACAGTAATATCCGGGGAATCATTCTGAACCGGATTTCCCCGATGCTGTATCCGAAGATGAAGAAGATGATCGAAGAGGGATTGCAGACAATGGGATTCCAGGTTCAGGTGGTTGGTTATGTGCCGGAGGAGGATGCTTTTCATCTGGAGAGTCGGCATCTGGGACTGATGCTTCCGGAGGAAATAGGGAACCTGAAAAAACAGATTGACCGGGCAGCAGAGATTCTGACAGAGACACTTGATATGGAATCGGTGCTGAAAATTGCCTGGGAAGCAAAAGAAATGGAGTATCATCCGGTGAAGGCAAAACAGGAAGCAGCCGGACGAAAAGTGCGTATCGGCGTAGCGCGTGACTTGGCCTTTTGTTTCTATTATAAGGATAATATGGAGCTTTTAAAAGAGCTTGGATGTGAGATCATTCCGTTTAGTCCTTTGGAGGATACAAGGCTTCCGGAACATTTAGACGGACTTTTATTTGGTGGTGGATATCCGGAACTTTGTGCGAAACATCTGGCAGAAAACAGAGCTATGCGAAAAGATGTAAGAAAGCAGATTGAAAATGGAATTCCATGTATTGCGGAATGTGGAGGATTTTTATATTTGACAGAAGAGCTGGAAGGGGAAGATGGAAAGCACTATCCGATGGTGGGGGCACTTCCGGGAAAAGGGATCAAAAAAGGGCGACTTACCAGATTCGGATACATTGAGCTGACTGCGGAAATGAACGGAGTGTATATGAAAAAGGGAGAGAAGATCCGGGCGCATGAGTTCCATTATTGGGATTCTACGGAAAACGGAAAGGATACACTTGCCGTAAAGCCGGATGGTGTGAGAAAATGGCAGGCTGTTCATATGAAGGGGAATCTGTTTGCGGGATTTCCGCATTTATACTTTTATTCCAACCCCAAAGTGGCCAAACGCTTTGTAGAAGCGTGTAGAACCTACAGAAGCAAGTAAAAAGCTGACAAAGACAAATCGAAAAGACAGGAGATTAGACTTACAGATGGAAGAGACCAGATGGAAAGAGAAAATAAAACCACTTGATGAAAATGCAATGGAAGAGGCGCGGGCGCACTGGATGACGGTAGGGAAGCCGCTGTTTAGTCTGGGAAGTCTGGAGGATGCGGTGATCCAGATTGCCGGGATTAAGGGGACTTCAGATTTTGAACTGCGAAAGCGCGGGCTGATCATTATGTGCGCGGACAACGGTGTGGTAGAAGAAGGCGTGACACAGACCGGACAGGAAGTAACGGCAATCGTGGCGGATAACTTTACAAGAGGAGAGACAAGCGTCTGCATCATGGCAGAAGAGGCAAAGGTAGATCTTTTCCCGGTGGATGTAGGAATGGCAACAGATGTGCCGTCTGTGACAAAGAAAGAATACAAAGTGATGTATGGCACACACAATTTTGCAAAAGAAGCGGCGATGACAAGAGAAGAGGCAGTTGCGGCGATAGAAGTTGGGATTCAGATGGTAAAGAAGTGTGCCGAAGCGGGATACGAAATTCTTGCGACAGGTGAAATGGGAATTGGAAATACAACGACCAGCAGTGCGGTTGTCTCTGTATTGCTCGGAGAGGATCCGAAGGTCATGACAGGAAAGGGGGCAGGTCTGACGAAAAAAGGTCTGCAAAAGAAGGTACAGGTCATCCGGGAAGCGGTTGAGCGGATGCAGCCGGATAAAACAGATGCGATCGATGTACTTTCTAAGGTTGGAGGACTTGACATAGCAGGACTTGCAGGTGTATATCTCGGTGGGGCGATCTACCGGATTCCGGTGCTGATAGATGGCTTTATTTCTGCAGTGGCTGCACTTGTGGCAGTACGGCTGGTTCCGGAATGTGCAGGATATATTTTACCATCCCATTTGTCTGATGAACCTGCGTCAAGAAAGATTTTAGATGCTTTAGAAAAAAAACCATTTCTTACATGTGGCATGTGTCTGGGGGAAGGAACAGGAGCAGTGGCAGCGATGCCGCTTCTTGAGATGGGACTTCAGGTGTACCGTAAAATGGGAACTTTTGATGATATTCACGTAGAGCAGTATGAAGTACTGGATGGGAAGGACGAAAGATGAAATTTTTAGAACCGATGATCGTTGCGTTTTCTATGTATTCAAAAATACCGATGCCGCGCATTGAGTGGAACAAGGAAAATATGAAATATACGATGTGTTTCTTTCCGCTGATCGGTGTTGTGACCGGAGTACTCATTTATCTGGCAGGAATGTTTCTTGATGGAAATATTTTTCCGAAAGTAAACAGTGGAAGACTGATGTTTGCTGCGGTTATGACATTGATACCGGTTTTTGTAAGTGGAGGGATCCATCTGGATGGATTTATGGATACGATGGATGCACTTGGATCCTGGGGAGATAAAGAAAAGAAACTGGAAATCCTGAAAGATTCGCATAACGGTGCTTTTGCGGTCATCGGAATCTGCTGTTATTTTACCGTAAGCCTTGGCGTATGGAGTGAAATCCGGACGGAGATGCTTCCGGTAGTAGCAGCAGGATATGTAATTTCAAGAGCGCTCAGTGGGATTGCTGTAGTGACATTTCCGGCAGCAAGAGGAAGCGGTCTTGTAAAGACTTTCCAGGATGGAGCACAGAAAAAGGCAGTAAGGATCACAATGATTGTATACCTGATCCTGGCGGCAGTATATTTGTATTTCTGTTCGCCGGTTGGTATGGTGGTACTTCTTATAATTGCAGGAGTAGTATTTGGATATTATTACCGGATGAGCAGGAAACAGTTTGGAGGTGTTACCGGGGATCTGGCGGGATACTTTCTGCAGATTTGTGAGCTGGCATTATTAGTTGGGGGATTGATTGTGCAGGGAATCAAATGAAAAGCAGGGAATCAAATGAAAAGCAGGGAATCAAATGAAAAGCAGAGAAAGGAAGAGGAGATGTATAGAAGATGGAAATCGAGCTGATTCGGCATTTTGCGACGGAAGGGAATTTGGAGAAGCGGTATATTGGGGTGACAGATGAAGAAATAAAGGCAGAGTTCGTTCTGGAGCATACTCTGAAAAAAGAAGAAAATGGACGTGAGGAGTGGAAGCCGGAGCTTGTGATTGTCAGTCCGCTCAGGAGGTGCAGGCAGACGGCAGAGATTCTTTTTCCGGGAGCAGAGCAGGTTGTCTGTGAGCAGATGCGGGAATGTGATTTTGGCCTTTTTGAGGGGAAGAATTATCAGGAGCTGACTGGGAATCCAAAGTATCAGAGCTGGATTGATTCTGGAGGTACAAAGGCATTTCCGGGAGGAGAAGATCCGATGGAGTTCCGGAAACGGTGTGTCTGCGGATTTGAACAGATGATGGAAAAGATGATAAAGGAAAAAAGAAAGAAGATTGCCTTTGTGGTTCATGGGGGGACGATCATGTCGGTGATGGAAGCATTTGATCCGGAAAAGAAAGAATTTTATCACTGGCAGGTGAAAAACGGAAAAGGTTTTCATTTTCAAATTGAGGAAGAAAAATGGCAGCAGGGAAAGAGACAGTTTGAGGAGATTGAGGAAATATGAGTTCTTTGATGGCATGTATAGCAGGAATGGCGCTGGATGCGATTTTCGGGGATCCGGTATGGCTTTACCACCCGGTACGGATCATTGGAAACTGGATTTCGATACTGGAAAAGTGGCTGCGCGGATTTTGTAAAAATGATGAGAAAAAAGAAAGAATCGCAGGATGTGTTTTATGGTTTGGTGTGGTGATTGCATCGGTCGGAATTCCGTGGGGACTTTTGTATCTTGTCGGAAAGGTCAGCTTCTGGCTTCAATTTGCACTGGAAACTTTCTGGTGTTATCAGCTTCTTGCCGGAAAATGCCTGAAAGATGAAAGCAGGAAGGTTTATGTACGGCTCGTAAACCACAATCTGGAGGGGGCAAGACATGCGGTATCGATGATCGTGGGGAGAGATACCGGAAATCTTTCTGAGGCCGGAGTGACAAAGGCAGCGGTAGAAACGGTAGCCGAAAATACATCGGACGGAGTGATCGCACCGCTCATTTTTATGCTGATCGGTGGGGCACCACTTGGATTTTTTTATAAGGCTGTTAATACAATGGATTCTATGGTAGGATATAAGAATGAAAAGTATTTACATTTTGGTCGGTTTGCGGCTAAAATGGATGATGTATGGAATTATATTCCGTCCAGGATATCAGCACTTCTGATGATCGCAAGTGCATGGATTTTCCGGATGGATTATAAAAGGGCGTGGGCAGTCTGGAAAAGAGACAGGCGAAAGCATGCCAGCCCGAATTCCGCGCAGACAGAAGCGGTATGTGCAGGTGCACTTCAGGTGCAGCTTGCGGGAGATGCCTATTATTTTGGAAAATTATATCCGAAAGAGACAATCGGAGATGATGTGCGTCCTATCGAGCCGGAAGATATTTTAAGAGCCGGTAATCTAATGGACGGAACAGCACTTCTGACACTTCTTGTCTTTGGATTACTGAAATATTGTATGATACTGATGTAAGGGGAATAAAAGGTTATGGAATATGTACATGGTGGAGATATTTATACACACAAAGGAATGACAGATTTTTCTGTGAATCTGAATCCGTTCGGACCTGGAAGAGCTGTAGTGGAAGCGGCAAGAAAGTCAATAGACCAGATTGGAAATTATCCGGATGCCAGCTGCAGGAAACTGAAAAGTGCTCTGGCGAAAAGACTGGAAGTTCCGGCTGAGCATATTATCTGTGGAAATGGAGCGGCAGATCTGATTTTTACGGCAGTACTTGCGGACTGCCCAAGGAAAGCGCTGATACCGGTTCCTGCATTTGCGGAATATGAACAGGCACTGCGTGCGACCGGGTGCGAGATCTGTTATTATAAGAAAAGAGAAGCGACTGGTTTTCAACTGGAAGAAGATTTTCTGGATCTTCTGAATGAAGATATTGATATGGTATTTTTGTGTTCACCGGATAATCCGACCGGAAAGCTGATCGACCGGAGTATGCTTTGGAAGATTCTTGCAAGATGCGAGACTTACGGAATCCGGATGGTGTTGGATGAATGTTTTATTGATTTCGCGGAAAATGCAGCTACGGCATCCATTCTTGCAGATACTAAGAGATGGAGAACGTTATTTATCCTCCGTTCACTGACTAAGATGCACGCGATTCCGGGAATCCGTATCGGGTATGCCGTTACTTCGGATATGGAATTTCTGGAGAAGATGGAACAGTCCAGACAGCCATGGAGCGTATCGATACCGGCACAGGCGGCAGGCATGGCATCTTTAAAAGAGCGGATGCGTGTGAAACGGACCTGTGATTTTACGAACCGTGAAAGAATCTGGATGGAAAATGAATTAGACAAGCTTGGAATTACCCATTATCCGTCAGATGCCAATTTCATTCTGATGCGAAGCGGTATAAATTTATATGAGAAACTGAAAAAACAGAAGATCCTGGTCCGGGATTGCAGCAATTACAAAGGTCTCGGAGAAGGATATTATCGTGTTTGTATGCGGCAGAGAGGAGACAACCAGAAACTGATCGATGCGCTGGGAGAAATTCTCTATGCAGGTCAGGGAGAATTTTAATATGGCAAAGTCGATTATGATTCAGGGAACCATGTCAAATGTCGGAAAGAGCCTTCTTGCGGGAGGGCTCTGTCGTGTTTTAAAGGAAGATGGAATCAAGGTTGCACCATTTAAGTCACAGAACATGGCACTCAATTCTTTTATCACGGCAGATGGTCTGGAAATGGGACGCGCACAGGTCATGCAGGCAGAAGCTGCTATGATCCGGCCGGAAGTTTATATGAACCCGATTCTTTTAAAACCGACCTCCGATGTAGGAAGTCAGGTAATTGTAAACGGAGAAGTTGCGGGAGTCATGCCGGCGATGGAATATTTCCGTAAAAAGAAAGAATATATTCCGGCTATTTTAGAAGCTTATCATAAACTGGAAGAAAAGTATGATGTGATCGTCATTGAAGGCGCGGGAAGTCCGGCAGAAATAAACCTTAAGCAGAATGATATTGTCAACATGGGACTTGCTGAGCTGGTGGATGCACCGGTTCTTCTTGCCGGAGACATTGACCGTGGTGGTGTGTTTGCGCAGATCGTCGGGACGGTTATGCTGTTGGAAGAAAAAGAGCGGGCAAGGATCAAAGGTACGGTGATCAATAAGTTCCGCGGGGATGTGAAAATTCTGGAGCCAGGTATCAGGATGCTGGAGGAGCGGACAAAGATACCGGTATGTGGCGTGATGCCATATATTTATGCGGATATTGATGATGAGGATAGTCTGTCAGAAAGGTTTGAGCGGAAAGAAAAGGCGGCACTTCTGGATATTGCAGTGATCCGTCTGCCGCGTATTTCCAATTTCACAGATTTTGCGGTACTGGAATGCAGGGAAGAAGTTTCGCTTCGGTATGTGTCAAAGGCAGGAGATTTCGGGAATCCAGATCTGGTAATTCTGCCGGGAAGTAAAAATACGATGGAAGACCTGTTGTGGCTTCGTCAGAGCGGACTGGAAGGGAAAGTGCTGCGCCATGCCTCATCAGGGAAACCGGTATTTGGTATCTGTGGCGGTTACCAGATGCTTGGAGAAGAGATCCGTGATCCGGAAGGGGTAGAACGTGGTGGAACCATAAAAGCAATGGGAATGCTTCCTGCAGTTACTGTATTTGAAAATACCAAGAGAAGAACCCGTGTTACCGGAAGGTTCGGAGAAGTTAACGGAATCTTAAAAGCAATGTCCGGTGCAAGGCTGGATGGATATGAGATCCATATGGGGGAAACTATTTTTTCTGATAAAGATGCTGCAGATCATAAGATGATGGTACAGATCTGTGATCAGGTGACAGGTGAGAGCCGGTGGGACGGAGCGCAGAAGAAGAATGTGTACGGCTGCTATGTACATGGGATTTTTGATGACCGGGAAGTAGCGGATGCACTGATCGGGGCACTTCTGGAAGAAAAAGGATACGGCGAGGAAGCCATGCACTCCATGGACTACCATGCTTACAAAGAGAAGCAGTATCAGATTCTTGCAAATGCAGTTCGTGAGAATATGGATATGAAGAAAATATATGAGATTATCGAGAAGGGAAATGCAGCAGAATGTTTCATCTGATCACAGGTGGCAGTGGAAGTGGTAAATCCGAATATGCAGAGCAGAAGCTTATGGAATATGCCAGCCATTCAAAAAGAAACAAAAAACGCTACTATATAGCAACTATGATACCTTTCGGGAAGGAAACGGAAGAGAAAATTGCACGTCACAGAAAACTTCGTGCGGGCAAAGGGTTTGAAACAATCGAATGCTATACGGATCTTAAAAAAGCTGCAGAAATCCTGCAGACAAAAGAGACAGGAAGTGTTCTCCTGGAATGTATGTCCAATCTTGTGGCAAATGAAATGTACGATCCGTCAGGAGCAGGTGAAAATGCAGAAGAGTCCATTCTGGCGGGGATCCATAAGCTGCAGAAGGTCAGTGATCCGGCTCGAAGCCGGACAAGCGGATCAGCTGCCGGGCCATGTCGTCGATCTTCA
>OLWB01001551.1_pt1 | contig 21205 bp, 9 predicted proteins | sample 1673331 | NCBI WGS metagenome assembly OLWB01 (sample SAMEA3178943, study PRJEB25190) | human gut metagenome | biome: human gut; feature: human-associated habitat; material: faeces | place: Austria | collected 2013
GGCAGGCCGGTTTTGGCGCGCAGATAATCCCCCATGGCAAAATCATGCCAGTCCAAATTGTTGGAGTAGCGCACGAGGCCTCCATCCACCGTGCCTGGGCAGCCAACGCCAATGCCCGCTACCTGCTGGCCCTGTGCCAGCTGATTGCAGAGGGCTGCAATATCATCGCACACGGCCTCGGCCGGGCGTGGCAGTTTGGTGGGGGTGCTCGCTTCCTTTATAATAGCACCGTCTGCATCCACAAGCGCAGCTTTGATATTGGTTCCCCCAAGGTCCACACCCAGATAATACATGATTGCAGCCTCCTGTACATAACATTTTTTTCAGTGTAGCAGATTGCCCGCCCCGGCGCAAGAACCTGTAGACAAAAAAGCATCCAAAAGTAAACCCGGCACTACCCACTACTCTTTGTCGGGTCGTGCCGGTTGGATTTTATTTTTTAGGCAATACCGCATAATTCTAAGTGCCGATACGGTGAGCGAGGTGCGGCAGCTGCTAAGCCAAAAGCGCAGATAATACTTTGTGTATTATCGAGCATTTTGGCAACGCAGATGCCGTGCCGCAGCCGCCGGAGCGGTGCTTAAGCCGCAAGGCGGGAATTGTGCGGTGTTGCCTTTATTAGCGGCTGCTCATCCGTTCAGTTTGGCGTACTCTTCGTCGGTAACGGGCTCGCACCATTCGTTGCTGCAATCTTCGCCGGGAACTTCCACAGCAATGTGGCTGAACCAGCTGTCGGCCTTGGCACCGTGCCAGTGCTTGACGTTGGCCGGGATGGTGATCACGGTGCCGGGGGTCAGGCTGACGGCAGGTTTGCCTTCTTCCTGGTACCAGCCTTCGCCTGCGGTGCAAACCAGCAGCTGGCCGCCGCCCTTGGCCGCGTGGTGGATATGCCAGTTGTTGCGGCAGCCAGGCTCAAAGGTAACGTTGGCCAAAAACAGGCCGGTTTTAGGGTCGGTCAGCGGGTTCAGGAACGACTGGCCAATGAAAAACTTGGCATAAGCGGTGTTTGCGGCACCGGTGCCAAAAACATTCTGCTGCTCAAATTCATGTTTATCCATGCACTTCATACTTGTTGCCTCCTGTTTTTCTCTGTCCCTGCCCTGTTGTGCTTGACGCTGCGGCGCTGGGATACTATGTGGCCGCTATATTTTTTCAAACCCCCTTATCGAAAAAAACTGCCCGCACAACGGCTTATCATACCGTGTACGGGCAGTTGATTTATAATTATCTACTTTTCTCTCAGGTCTGGGTCGATAAACGCAACCCCACCTGGTACCCCAGCAGGGTGCGGGTTTCCACCGGCTGATGGCGGATAAGGGAAAGCAGCTGCTGTGCGGTACGGCGGCCCAGCTGTTCGGCATCAAAAGAGACTGCCGTGATCTGTGGCGTACACCCCTGCAGCGCTTCGTCGTCATACAGGGAGGCAAGACAGATATCCTGCGGCACGCGCAGGTTCAGCTGTCTCAGGGTGCTCAAAGCCAGCAGGGCAACCTGGTCATCCATGCACAGGATGCAGTCCGCCCCACGCTGTACCGCGAGCTCCACAGCGCTGGTGCGTAGATCGTCGCTTTCCAGCTCCAAAAACAGCAGGCTCTCATCAATCTTGCAGCAGGCGCGGTCATGCGCCTGCTTATAGCCTTCCAGGCGGGACTGGTTGACGGTGTACAGCATGGATCCGCCCAGCAAAGCAATGCGGCGCAGGCCCTTCATCAGCAGCAGGCTGACCAGCTCGCGGCAGCCGCCCACCTGATCATGGTCCACCGAGATGACATCCTGGTCAGCCGGGCGGCCAATGGCAACAAAGGGGATGCCGCTTTTTTGCAGCATGGGGATCAGCGGATCACGCTCCAGCGTGCGGGCCAGAATCACGCCATCAATCTTGCGGTTGACCAGTAGACGCTGCATCGGGCTTGTTTCCTGCTCGCCCACCATCGTCATCAGCACATCATAATCATTGCGGGTGGCAATATCGTACACGGCGCTGACGGTTTTGCGCAAAAATGGTGCGGCAAGGTTGCCGAACTGGCGCGAGAACACCAGTGAGATATTATAAGACTGCTGGGTTACCAACCCGCGTGCCAGCATATTGGGCACATAGTTTTTCTCTTTGGCGTACTGGACCACGCGGGCGCGGGTCGCTTCGCTGACACGGCCATTGCCCGAAAGGGCACGGGATACCGTGGTCTTGGACACGCCAAGGTCTTCAGCCATCTGGCTGATGTCAATTTTTTTTTCTCCTTCTGTCTGTTTACGGCGCGGCATGGGTTTACTCCTGTTAATGTTTGCTTCTATAAGATCTTCTTTCTGTCCTTGCCGGTTTTCCGCCCCACGGGCAGTTCCCAGGGTACTGTTTCAGAAACCAGTCCCCCACCCCGGCCATTCCCTACTTGGTCAATGGACTTAACATATTATACCACATTTTTCTGAATCATGGTAGCCCCCTGTACAAAGAAAGCAAAGAACACGCTACCCCAGTACGGGGTCATTATATCATTCCTAGCTCTGTTTTTCAACCGATTTCTGGCTCTGTTTCCGTTTTCCAGTGTGTTTTATAACCTGGTAAAGTTTTCTCATTTTGTCCGTATCCTGCTCAGTCATCGTACCTGCGCCAAATTGGGCGGCTTGGGCCAATGCCAGCAGAGCTTCGGCATCCTGGGGTTCAAGGGCGGGGACACAACTTTGCAAAAATGCGGCAAACTCCGGCGCATCGGATGGTGTATCCGGCGGCAGGCCGCGACGCACCAAAAGGCGGTAGATGCTGCCAAACACGGCCAGCACCCGCGCGTTGCAGCTGCCCCGGCCATACCCCATGGCATGGCGGCGGACCAGCACCAGCAGCACCGCAGCAGCCAACAGGCACCCCCCCAGCAACGCCGCCAAAACCAGCCTGCTGCGGGGCACGATGGTGGCTGCGGGTTCGTTTGCGCTGCTCTCCCCTGCTGCGGGGGCAGTGTCTTGATCTTGAGTTTCGGGCAGCGGGTCGGTGCGCAGGTCGGCCTGTTGGGCGCTGACCAGCACGCCGGGGGTCATCTCCATGGGGGTCCAGCCCTGGCCGGAAATGTACACCTCCGCCCAGGCGTGGGCGTTATCGTCCTGCAAAATGGCGTGCCAGCTGCCGTCCTCCTGTTGGGTAAACAGGCTTTGCGGCGCGGCATAGCCCACCACATAGCGCGCAGGCAGCCCGAACATGCGGAACATAACCACCGCCGCCGAGGCAAACTGCACACTGTACCCCTGTTTGGATTCCGTTAAAAAGTAACGGATGGGGTCGGCCCCCTCCGGCGGCTGGGGAGCGCTGGCGTTATACTGGTAGTTGGTGTTTAGGTAGGCGCGGATGTAATCGCCAATGTCCGCAGCTTCGGTCAGCTTCTGGTCCTTTTTGGCTTCATCGCACAGGGTTTGCAGCTCGTCATAGCCGTCCGGCACGGCGGTGTAGCGGCTGGCGGCGTAAGCGGCATAGGATGCTTCCATTCGGTCCAGCACGCTGGGGTCGGCATCGGCACGGGCTTCCAGCTGGGTTTGGGCGGTATCCCGCGGGTAATACAGGAACACATCGTCCTGTGCGGTCTGGCCCGCGGCGGCGCCATCGCCCTGGATGGTGTAATAATCACCCCAGTAGGCGTTGTACGGCGCATAGGTGTACTGGGTATCGGCGTTGATGCGCTCCACCGTCAGCGTCTGGGGCTGGGCGGTGCCGTCATAGGCGGTGCGCAAAAACGGCAGGCTTGCAATGGTCAGCCGGGCATTATCCTCGGTTTTCCAGTTCATAGCGGCGCTGTCAAAGGCATCGGCATCAGGGGCCTGCCAGGTGGTGCCGTCATAACTGCCGCCGATAAATCCCCGCAGGTATACGGTTTCTTCGGGTTTGTCGCTGGCGGTCAGGGCCAGATCCGTCACTCCGCTGACCTGGATACCCCCGCCCTGGCTCAAGGCGCCATCCGCCACACCACCGGCAGCGGCTTCTACCTGAATGTTCAGCCTGCCGCCGCTGACCCGCGGCAGCCAGGTAATGGCGGTGCTCAGCGCGGCGGATTCCACCCGCTGGGCCGCGGGCTGCAGCCAGCCAAGGGGAACCCCCAGCGCCGGGCGCAGCAGCCACCAACAGGGCAGCGCCAGCGTAAGGCAAAGCCCGCCCGCCGCCAGCGCGGCAAACTTTTGGATGTTATAATGGCGGCAAAGGTTCTGGCGGTAGTTTTCGGTATCGCGCCTGCCCCACAAGGCCCGCCGCTGCACCGAGCAGGAAGCCGCCCACGCCCCCATCCAACCGGCCAACAGCAGCAGGCAGGCAGGCACAGCAGGCGCGGCCCCGGCCAGCGCCAGCAGCACAACAACGGGCAGCAGCATTAGATCCAGCAGCAGGGCATCCGCACGGCGCAGGGCCGCAGCGGCCAGCGCCCCGGTAACGGGCAAGGCGGCCAGCAGCAAAAACAGCCCCAGCTGCGCCGCACTGCCGCCCTGGGCCACCGGCAGCGCGCTGCCAAGGCGGGCGTTCAGGCTTTGGGCAATGTTCCCGGCGCACTGCTGCGCCCCGGCCAAAAAGTTCCGCTGGCAAATGAACAACACCACAAGATACACAATCACCCCCGCCAGCAGCCCCCAGCGGCGCAGGGCTTGCGGCGCACGCAGGAACAGCGCCCACCCGGCGCAGAAAGCGGCTGCCGCGGGCCACACCCACAACGGCACCGCAATGCCGAACCCGGTGGAAAGCACCAGCAGCAAGCCAAAGGTGAGCGCCAGCAGCAGCGCGGCATCTGCCGCCAGCCACAACGCGGGGTGCGCTGCGGGGCGCTGGGTGCTCACCAGCACACGGTCCACAAACTTCAGCCCACTGCCGGGGTCGGCAGCGCCGCGCCGGCTCAGGGCAGTACGTTCTTTTTTGCGCTTGGGCGGGTTTTTGCGGTGCTTCGCCGCCTGTTGGGGAAAATCCCCCCATTCCTCCGCTCCGTCCAGGTCCCCACCGGGGGTCAGGGCAGCGCGCAGGGCGGTCAGCGGTTCGCGCACCATCAGGCGGTCCAGCTTGGCGCTCAGCTTCCAGTGTACCTGCTTGAGGGTATCCCCGTCCCGGTACTCCCGCAGCTCATAGTTGCCGCCCAGGGCGGCGCGGGTGTCGGCTTCGTCGCCGTCCTCATCGGGGGCGGTTTCCGCTTTGGCTTTGCCAGCCGCGGCAGCGGGCAGCACACAGATGCTCCGGCTTTGCGCGGCAGCCGGGCACGCCGCGGTGAACACCCCCAGGTGATCCCGCAGGGTGATGCCCCGCACCGCAATGCTCCACACGCCGCTTTTGCCTGCGTTTAGTGTAATGCGCTGTTCGGCGCTCTCTCTACCGCCCAGCATGGCGGCGCAGCGCAGGGTGATCTGCCCCCCGCCCCATTCATCGGCGGCGTTCAGCAGCACCACAAGCGCAGGGATGGGCAACCGGCTGCGGTTGCGCAGCCGAACCGTCAGGGTAAAATCTTCGCCCTGTATCACGGGTTTGTCCGGCACCAGCAGCTCTGCCGTTACCTGCCTGCGCAGATAGGCGGCGTCCAGCCGCAGCAGCACCAGAAGCACCAGCGCAAACGCTAACAGGAACACCGCCAGCGGTGCCTGGGTGATGAGCGCCGCGGCCAGCAGCACCAAAAGCACCAGCGCCCGGCCCAGCTTACCTGCCATGGCGGTCAGCCTTTTCGGGGCGGGGGCGCGGCACGGTGCGCAGCAGGTCCTGCATTACGCTGTCCACCGTTTCGCCGCCTGCGCGGGCCTGGTCGTTCAGCACCAGGCGGTGGCGTGCAACCGCATCAAACACAGCGGTCACATCCTGCGGGGCAACAAAATCCCGCCCCGCCAGGTACGCCGCCGCACGCGTCATGCTGGTCAGCGCCAGGGTGGCACGGGGGCTTAACCCCACGGCCAGGCGCGGGTCCTTGCGGCTGGCCTGGGCCAGCGCCACAATGTAGCGGTACATCAGCTCATGCACAAATACCGTGCTGACCTCCTGCTGCATGGCAAGCAGATCCGCCTGACCGGCAACGGGGCGCACACGGTCCAGCAGGCGGCCTTTGCTCTGCCCGGCCAAAATTGCCAGCTCCGCTTCCTCATCGGGGTAGCCCATTACGGCGCAGACCATGAAACGGTCCAGCTGAGACTGCGGCAGCATCTGCGTGCCGGCGGCGCCGATGGGGTTCTGGGTTGCAATTACGGTAAAGGGTGCGGGCACCGGGCGGGTGGTGCCGTCCACCGTCACCGTGCCTTCTTCCATCACTTCCAACAAAGCCGACTGCGTGCGGGAGGAGGTACGGTTGATCTCATCGCCCAAAAACAGGTTGCACATCACCGCACCGGCGTGGTACACAAACTTGCCGGTCTCTTTCTGGTAAACGGAAAATCCCACCAAATCGGACGGCAGAACATCCGGCGTAAACTGCACGCGGCTTTCTTTCAGGTCCAGCGCGCGGGCAAAGGCCAGCGCCAGCGTAGTTTTGCCCACGCCGGGAATATCCTCAATCAGCACATGGCCGCCCGCCAGCATGGCCATCCAGATGGTGTTTACCGTTTGCTGTTTGCCCTGCACGGCCTTGTTTACTTCGGCCGTAACGGCGGCGGCCTGCTGTGTGTACTGCATGGTTAATCCTCCCGGTGTTTTTTCCATATCACCATAATGCCAACGGCGGCGGCAATAACCACCAGCCCGGCCCACAGTGCGTTGTTTTCCAGCCAGATCATGGTATTGGAGATCGCGCTCCCCTCGGATTCCGCGCTGCCCTCCCCCGGCAATGGGGTCAGGGCCTGGGGGGCCACTTCGGCAATGGAGCTGCCGCCGGCATCCTCCACGGTCACCTGGCGCGGCGTTTCGTCCCAGGTAGCGGCGCTTTCCTGCAAATCCTCCTCTTTGGTGGTGTCCGCAGCGGCGGTGTCGTGCTCCGCAATTACCAGGTAGCGCTGGCTGTTGCGGGTGTAGGGGTGGCAGGTGGAAAGGGTCAGCAGGTCCCGCCCCGGCTGGATCAGCACGGCGTTGATATCGCTGGGGTCAATAATTTTCAGCTCGCTCACGCGGTAAATCAGCGTTTCCCACGGGGTGGTCAGCTGGATCTTGTCCCCCACCTGGATCTGCTGCACGTTGCGCAGCATTTCCGCGCCATAATAGCCGCGGTGGGCGGCGATCACGGTGTTGGTGTTTTCGCCGCCCAGCGGCATCGAGGTCTGGCCCAGCAGCGCCGCGCCTTTGGCCAGGTTTTCGCGGCTGGCGCCCAGGTAAACGGGCAGCTCCAGGTTCAGGCGCGGGATCCACAGCACGGCCAGCACATCATCGTCATAGCCATAGGCAGCAAGGTCCAGCGGGGCTTCCTCGTAGGCGAACGGGTCGGTCAGGCCGCTTTGGCCCCCGGCGTAAATTTCCGCGTTATAGTCCTGCATCGCGGCGTACAGTTCAGGGTAGGCGCGTTCCGGCTCCGGGGGTTCGGCTGTGGTTTCCTCCGCCGCGGGGGCGGTGGGCTGGGCTTCGGCGCGGGCCGCAAACTGCGCAGCGGTTTTGGCGTTGCGGGTGCTGGTCCACCACTGGGCAGCGGTGGGCTGTATCAACAGCGCCAGCCCCAGCAAAATGGCCAGCCAGGCCAGAATTTTAGCAATCAGCCGTCCCATTTAGTCATCCTCCTCGCGCTTTTTGCAGCGGTGCAGCAGCAAAAGCAGCAGCAGCGCTTCGCCGCCGATCACAATGCTGCCCGTTACCGCGATCCACGGCCAGGCATCCACCACGCGCTTGACCACCGTTCCGGTGCGCAGCGCCTGATACTGCACGGCCTGCGGGGTGTTGGCTTCTTCCTCTCCATTATAAGGGATGCGGGTGCCGCGCACAAGCATGCGGTGGGTGTTGATGGCATACGGCGTGCAGGTAACAAGGGTGCAGTAATCCTGCCCCGCGGTGATTTCCAGATCCTCGGTGTGCTCCGGTTCCACCACTTTGATTTGATCCACCTGGTACGCCAGCGTTTCATCCAGAATATGCAGGTAGAAACAGTCGCCCTCTTCCAGTTTGTCCAGGTCGGTGAACAGCACGGCTTCGGGCAGGCCGCGGTGGCCGGTCAGCACGCTGTGGGTGCTTTCGCCGCCAAGGGGGTAGCTGGAGCCTTCCAGATGGCCAACGCCCTTTTGCAGCACATCATCGCTGGTGCCTTCGTAAATAGGCAGGTTGACGTCAATTTTCGGGATGGTGATATACCCCAGGCTTTCGCCCACATCCACAAGGTCCACATAGCTGGTGCCGGTATCCTCCGCTTCGCCTGCGGCATCGCGCTCCACGGCGCTGTCCAGCTGCTGGTTATAGCGGCGGGCGGCCTCCTTGGCGGCGTCCAGTTTTTCGGTATCCATGCTTTTTACGGTATCATCGTAATTTTGGATCGCTTCGCTGGCGTGGCGCTGCGCCACCGCGTTGCTGATAACCGGGTACGATGCCACCCCAATGCCGGACAGGATCATCAAGGCCGCAAAGCCGACTTTTAGTTTTGTTGTGGTATCCATAGCGTCACCGCGAACCTTTCCGTGAGAGGGTTGAAGTTGGGAACTGATGCAATTAGAAATTAGAAATTAGGAATTGGAAGTAGGCAAAAGAATAAATAATAAAGAATAATGAATAATTGTGGTGGACCGCGCCGCATTGCGCCGCTCAGGAGATATTGGGTTGGGGGTGGTTTTTAGGGTAGTGAATAACAATAAAATAATCTGTAGGGCCTTACGGCGTTGCACACCACAAAATTGTAATAAACCTCGCCCTGCATGTAGGGGGCGGCGTCCCCGACGCCCCGTTTGACGGGCCTAATAATTGCCGCCCACCCACCCCGCGCCGCAAACATTGCAAATCATTTGTAGGGGCCGATGCTCGCCATCGGCCCGTTGACGGGCCTTGCCCTATTTATTTTTAGGGCAATACCGCATAATTCTAAGTGCCGATACGGCGAGCGAGGTACGGCAGATGCTAAGCCAAAAGCGCAGATAATACTTTGTGTATTATCGAGCATTTTGGCAACGCAGATGCCGTACCGCAGCCGCCGGAGCGGTGCTTAAGCCGTCAGGCGGGAATTGTGCGGTGTTGCCTTAGGTTCTGCACGGGGAACCACCCCTCAGTCACCTTCGGTGACAGCGCAAACAGCGCCCCGTCCCCTCTGTCGCTTCGCGACATCTCCCCGCCCCGCGGGGAGTCACCCCTCAAGGGGCGCCAATATCTCCACCTTATGTTTGCGGTGGCTCCCCTTAAGGGGAGCTGGACGCGGAGCGGCCTGAGGGGTGGTTCCCCGCCACAAACCTAACCCGTAGGGTGGTTCCCCACGCAGGGCCTAAAAATCAACCGAACAACGGCCATGTACACCCAAAAAAATTTATTCCCCAATAACCCACCATAGGGGGAGGGCCAAATCCGGCCCTCCCCCTGTGTATGATGGATTATCCCTCTATACCCTATTGGTGAATTGTAACATTGTTTTGCCTTGCGGCGGGCGCATCAGGTGCGGTTCTTCTTTTTCAGGCTCAGCAGCACGCCAACACCGGCCACAACCAGCAGCACACCAATGCCGCTGAACAGCAGGGTGCCGAAACCACCGGTGGTGGGCAGGTCAAAGCCCTTGCGGTTGACAACGGTAACTGTATACTCCGTTTTACCACCTTCATCGCCACCGCTAAAAGTAGTGTTTTTCTTATCAACCGTATGCTTCAGCATGTTGCCGTTCTCATCATAAATGTACGTATCATTCCATTCCGTCTTTGCCTGAATGCTCAAGGTAACTTTGACAGGAGCTTTCAGCAGGTTATAACCAGCGGCAGTCTTGGTTTCAACCAGGTAATACTCACCGTTTGCCAGGCCGCCCTGTTCCACATAGCCATCCTTATTAGTTTTCAGCGGCGCTTCATTGACCTTGGTCCACTTTTCATTGGGATCCAGGCCCAAGGCTTTTGCAGCAGCGCCAGTTACAGTGCCGTTCTCATCTTTTTTGTACAGGTCAAACTCTACGTTCTCAAGTCCCTTTTGGGTATCGTCTGCAATTTTATGCACTTTTACTTTGAAAGTGTAAACAAAGGTACTATCATGGATTTCTTTCTTTTCACCTTCCGTCGGGTTGCCTTCGCTGTCTACACCAATTTTATTGCCATAAACGAGAGAAACGTCATTCCGGTTGCCTGCACCCGTCTGGTCAGCAGTGTTCAGCAAAGTTGCACTGTAGTTGATAATAATCTTTTGGCCGGCATATCGTCCCATTTTGGCAGGCTTAAATGTAATTTTAAATCCATTGCCCTCGGTAGCGATGGTATATACGCTCGAATCCACAGCAGCACCCTTGCATGTCAATTCCGCATCATTATTATACTTCAAATTATTGGGCGTATCGCTTACGGTAAAGGTCGTCAGCTTGGTAATGTTCTCCGGAACCGTTACCGTGATCTGGTAAGGAACCTTGTCGCCAACGCTGTAGTCTGCTTCGGTCTTGGGAGAATTGTCTTTATCAATTACATTCTTTTCAACATCCGGCCTGTCATTGGTAACATAAAAAGTAACCGCTGCCTCGGGGTCTTCGTCTTCGTACTGGATTTTGCCTTCGCTGGTTACTTTGAATTCAATTGGGGTCTGGTCAATAATGTAGGTGTTATTTCCATCAATCGACTGCTCGATAAAGCGATACTTGCCCTGAGACAGGCCGCTTACGGAAATTTCACCGTTTTTATCGGTTTTCAGATTGAACGCTTTGCCATCCTTATCACTGACTGTTACAGATTTCCACTCCTTGGCAGTCTCATCCCACTTTTCCAGCGTAAAGTTTACACCACTGAGTGTGCCGACCGTATCAGAGCCAACACGTCCGTATTTAACAATCTTCACTTTGCCATAAGTTGTACCGTTTTTCGGATAAACATGGATATCGTACAACCACTCATTGGGGTTGTTTACTCTTGTCATAGGAACCGATACCAGGAACGGCTTCACCGGGCTTGTAACCTTATCCGGGGTACCAGTCTCAATAACTACATACAAACCAAGCTGGAGATTGGGAAACTCGGCAATGCCGTCCTCGCCAGTCGTTGCTGTAGCGACCGCAGTGGAATAGCTCTCATTAGATTTAATCGCATCCTTGGTGTCGTTCAGGTATGTATCGACTGTAACCTTTGTTTGGCCATCCGTACCGTCATAGTAATTCCGGAGCGCGGCACGGTCCATAACCTTATAAATGCTGAACGTTGCACCTTCCAATGGTGTAGCACCATCGGGGAGGTTATTTACATCGTTCTCTTCACCAGTGCTGTCCGGCTTTACCTGGCCATTGTACTCATACTTATGAATCGTAATGGAACCGGTATCCTGCGTCCAAACATCCTGTGGTGGTGTTGTCGCCGGTGTTCCACCGTTGTCCGCTGCCATCGCTGGCATGGCGCACAGGCTGAGGGCCAGAGCGGCGCTCAACAGGCCTGTGAGAAAACGTTTTGCTTTTTTCATTTCAGTACCTCTTCTCTTAAAAAAATCATCATCGGATGGGCGGCGGGGCCGCCCGGCTTAAGGGTTCTGCATCAGCACGGCGTGCAGTGCGGGGCGCTGCAGCGGGGAAACGCTGCCGCGCCGTCCGCACTGTGCCGTGAAGAAAAAAGGAGGAAAAACTGGGCCGCTTGCCCACTTGGCTTAAGGTGCATCTGAAACCAAAGGAAATAACGGATATTTCGCAGCCACAAGCAGGATGTAAGGCAAAGAGCCGCCGGAATCCTTTCCGGATCCCAAGGCTTTTTAACATAAAATCCGGCTGCGCTTATAGAAACAGGCGATATTTTCCGCATTTCAGTTACACACCCCGGCTTATGGTTGCGCCCTGCCGTAAACGGGCGCGCACTGGCGGGCAGGCCCTGTATCCTGGGGGTTGCTGGGTTTCCGGGGGATGGTTAATGTCGCCGGCCCCCTTTCCTGTTGTAGCGGAATGTGAATATCAACAGCCCTGCCACCGCCAGCGGCATGCCGATCAGCAGCCACAGGCTTGGCGCGTCTGCACCCGTGTGGGGCAGCTCAGGCGTTTTACGGTTCAGAACGGTAAGGTTCATGGTGTAGGTGTTGTCGGACTGCACAAACGTTTTTGTGTCCGTAATTTTCTCCCCATCAATAAAACACTCGCCGCCTTGGGTAAATTCGATCACAATTGGCTGTGCCAACAGGTTGTACCCCGGATGTGCCTTGGTTTCCGTCAGGCGGTATGTACCGGGTTTCAGATCTTTGAACGGGTTCGGGGTTATCTTGCCGTCCGTTCCGGTTGTACCGGTAATGGAACCTTTGTTTGTGCTATTGAACGGGTAGTTTTTATCTACTACCCACTGCGTTTTTCCTTCGGCTGTTGTTTCGACCAGCTTTTCCAGTTTGAACTCAACACCACTCAAGAGCACGTCATTGCTATTTTCGTCTTTTTCCGCGTCCTTCTTGATGATATCCAGTGCAAACTTCGGGTTCTGCAGCTTGTTGGTCAGCTCAATCTTGCCGCTGCCGCCGGTGATGGTTCCATCGGTGGCTGTGGCTGGCGTTGTAGTTGCGCCGGTTTCGCTGTCCGTTTCGCTGTTTGCTGTTGCTTTAGCCGTTACAACATACGTATTGCCGTTAATCGTAATGGTTTCGTTCGGCTTTACCGCGGTAAAGTTGCCAGCCTTATCCACCGTACCTTCCACAATGCGGTAAATATAGTTATTATCCGCACTGCCGCCAACCGGGTACTGACCCAGGTTGTTAAAGGGATACAGCCAGCCGTTATCTGTATGGTGAACCGTAACATATTTGCTGCCCGAGGTCGGGTAGTCAACAACATCCCACGGGGCATCCTCAGCACTGTTTGCCAGGCGGCGCTGGAGCTGGATGTAAATCTCGTTCGGCTGGTTCGTTGTACCAAGGACCGTATCATTTGCATCTTTCCAGAGCTTATCGAACTCAATGTTGATCAGTTTGCGCTGGGTGTTGGTAAAGATTGCGGTAAGTTCCGGATCTTCGCTCGCCACAATCACGCCTTCCACCATGGTGTTGCCGATCTCTTGGGCGGAATGGCAATTAGGCGGAACGGTTACGCTTTGCAGTCTGGATTTATCTTCCGGTGTTTCTTCCTCGATGGTATAGCGGGTGCCAACGGGGATGCCGGTGATGGTCACGGTGTGCTCTGGGTTGTTCCCATCGCTCATGTTGATCTCAACATACTTTATGATGTCCTTTTTTTCCAGACCCTCACCGCCAACATCATTAAAGGTAACTTTGAACTTGTAGGTGCCTTTAATGTTATCTACCTCACCAGCTGCGGCCTTCTTTTGGATTTTCAGCCCGCCGGTTTTGACGGTGTTGACGTATTTTACCTTTAGCTTTGTCAGCGTGGAGCTTGTTTCGTCCGGGTCATTATAGGAGCGGAAGACGATGGTGTTGGTGTCGGGTTTGGTTTTGTTATATTTATTATCCGTTTGAACATCATTCGTTCTTATTTTTTCCGTTCGGCCATCATCGGGGCCGCTTCCCGTCTGCCCGTCTAACGAAGGTATTGTACTAGGAAGAGTTACGCTGTCACCTCCGCTCATCGAAGTAACCTTCTGCCCGTTCTCGTACACGGTCCATGTGGTGTCGTACAGGTTTTTGTTCAGTTCCTCATTGAGCGAAATGTAGCTGCCGCGGCGGAACTGGTCGCTGAAGGTAACGGTTTCTCCAGCTTCCAGAACAAAGCGTCCGTCCTCGTCCACCAACTGGGTGTCTGTGTCATTGCTGGAGGTGTACTGTGCGTTTTCGGCGTTTTCCAAATGACCGCTTTCGGCGGAGCCGTAATCCGGGATTTCCTTCTGATCGGTTGTAAAGCCGGTCATCTTACTTGGCACCGCTTTGGGAATGAAGGTAAAGTCCCTGAAATAGATGTTGCGGTTATAGTTATCGCCCACGCGGATGGTTTTGACGTTGTCGCTAAAACCGTCCCGCTCTTTCATCTTGTGCAGGTCCAGCTTTACGGTGACCCATTGGTCTGTCGTCACTTCGACCGAGCCATATGTTGCGCCGTTAATGCCTGATGTGTCAAGGCTGCCTTTTTGGACGTCTTTATCATCCAGCAGTTCCAGATACAGGTTGTTGAGGGAAAGGTCACCTTCACTACCATCCGTTGTATCAACGTAAACCTGGAACGTAAGGAAGCGCATGTCTTTGATATTGATGGGGTTTTCCAGCGTCAGGATGCCACGACGTTTCTCACGCGCTGCACTTTGCGTATCCGTAAAGCGTGCGTACCAGTGAAGGACCTGTTCGTTTTCATTCCCGGAATCTGGCCAGGGGTTTGTTTCCCGCCTGAAAATGTAGTCATATTCGTTTCCTGGGGTTGCGGCGGCAATGTTGCTCTCATTCAAATTCACCTTTTGGGACTGAGTTCCGCTTTCATTCGGGCCAACGGCATCTGTTTTTCCATAATGGGTTGCCTGGTTCTGGATGGTGAAGTTGAAGATTTTCTGGTCTTTAAAGCAATTTTTGAAGTCTGGATCAACCTTGCTCAGTTCGACCTCTTTTTGAACCTGCAGCTCGTTATTATCCGGGAAGTTGAACGCCACCGCCATGTTGGACTCCCACATACCGCGTTCCATGTAGTACATGGTAAGGGTGTGCTTTTGGCCTTTGTCGAGTGGAAGAGTAGTGCCTTGCGCGTAGAACTTGATGACCTCCTTATTATATGTTACGGTCTTGACAGGGGAATTGCCATTTTTATCATCTTTATCACTACCTGACGTTCCGCCTGTTTTGACCTTACTGACATAGGCTGTTACACTATTTTTCTTTCCATCTTCTGTATCTGTCTCGCCAAATTCCAGCAGGCCGGAAACCTCACCATGGGCGCCGCCAACGTCAAGCGCCAGCTGGCCATCAATGAATACCCAAACGTCATCGTCACCGGAGAAGAAGAACTTGATGCTGGTTTTTTCCGTTGTTCCATCTGCCTTTTCTGTTTCCACCATGCCGTCATCCGTCAGGGTAAAATCCATCTGCAGCTTGGTGCCAAAGCCGTAATTGTAGGTAGAAAACACACCAGGCTTTGCTGTTTCATTGAACGGGAAGTAGCCATAAGGGTCTTTCGGGGTCGATGACGCACTCACATTCTTTGAAGACTCTCTGTTATTGGCACTTTGGCTTTGGAGAAAATATTTTGAATCCGAATTTTGTTCCGAATTTTGTTTTAGATACAAGGTTGTATCCTTGCTGTCAAAGCACCAATAATCAACGCCCTGATCCTCACCAAAAATCTGTTTCTTGGTAAAGGGGAACGCAACGTTGTCGTACACTTCACCAAGCTTTGCATTTTTACTATTCTTTCCTAAGAGGAATTCTTTGTTAAAGTGCGGTTCTACTGCTCCTGTACCTTTCAGCAGCGGTTCACCTGTTGCTTTACCGGTGGATGTTGTATCCTTAACCAAGCCCTGATAGGCATAGTATGTATGATTATTGTCATTGTTTTGAGGATCTTCATTATACTGAGAGTTATTGATTGCCATGAAACGCTTAAATTTGTCGTACCCAAACAAATTTAATGTAGTAGCAATATCGCTAAAGTTAGTTCCTCCTCCAGGCTGAAAATGTCCGGTATAAATCGGGTATTCGGCCTTTGCATCCTTATAATAATCGCTCAGCGCCTGATCGAACTGGCGGAAGGGTACCCAGTTGCGGTGACTTACAGTAGGAGAACTTTGATCGTAACTGCCACGGTTATTGCCGTTCAGTTCGTAATCTGTATAATAGTCATACAGCGTACTGGTAACATATTTTGTGTTTGCTTCTTCCGTAAAAGGAGCGGATTTAATATCTACTACTTTAGTGCCAGTATCTTTCCCCTTTTCGGCATCACGCAGGGTACCTTTTGGAGCCCAGTAGCCGCCACGAGTGGTACCTTTATATACTGCATCGTCATTCGTATCCGCATAGAAGCAATTTTTGCCATCTGTGGGAATCTCCAGCCACTCTGTACTTACTCCATTTCCTTTTGTCGCATTGTCATCGTTAATTTCTTCACCGGAAAAGATGATTGAACTATTTGAACTATATTCTTGGGGAATGTCAACATAATAAAGGTTTTCGTTTGTATCATCTTTTACCAGCGTGCCTTTTTCGGAGTTTCCGTTGCCTCCTTTTATCCGATAATAAATGGTCTCTGAATTATTGGCTTTTGGGATTGAATAGTTGCCGCTAGTATCACCCGTTCCTGTTGTTGGCAGCTTTGAGAAAGTAGCATCGTAATAGATACGGAAAGAGTTTTCTCTACCCCATCTTACGTTGTCTGCGCCAGTATAGATAAAGCAGTTACTTGTTTCACTGTACATAAAGGATTCTTTATCATTACCACTAACAGATTCGTTATAGAAGTTATAGAATTTGCTGGATTTTTCTTCACCGTCCTCATCCCATGTAAACTGAACATAAGAGCATGCCTGTTCTGGGATGGTAAAACTAACGAATTCTCCCTCAGGAACATTTTGAGCCGCTGCGTCACCATTAACCAATGTTAAGTTTCCACTTTTTTCATCAGGGATATAGAAATTTGCCTTTACGTTCGTTAAATTAGCTGTACTGCGGTTTTCGAACTTGATGGGTTTGTTTGCATAGTATGTATGACTCGTCAGGATGGAATCGTCTGTCCATTCACCTTTAGTTGGATCGGCATTTTTAGTTGGATCATACATTTTGTTATTGTAGAAGTTTATAGGTTTCGGTTCCTGCTCCTTTAGCGTAATCTGTGCTGTCCAACCACCATCCCTGTATAACTGGAACTGTATTTCTAGAAAGTTATCTCCTAATATATCTTTACAATTCTTAACGGCATAAATCTTATGTCCATCTTCTGTTTTCCATCCGGTCGGCTCCATTGAAAGCTGAAGCCACCACTCATCATTCTTAGAATTGCCCGGTTTTCTATCAGTTCTTACATTAAATTTAATTTCATCGGAATCTAAAACGGTCACCGTCTCATTATTACCTGGCATCGTATCCGGAACGACAAAGTAAACCGTGAATCCATCTGTCGCTTCCGGCTCACTAACTGCCTGCACGTTATCCACGCTTGTTGCGGCGTACATCTTCTGCGGCTGTTCGGTCGGTTCTGGGGTGGCGGTGGGGGTCACGGTCGGCACAGGGGTGGCCGTTGCGGTGGCTGCCGGTTCCGGGGTCGGGGTGGGTTCTGCCGTGGGCTCCGGCGTTTCGGTCGGGGCGGGCTGCTCCGGCTCGGCGCTTTGTTCCGGTTCCGGGGTGGCGGCGTTCTGCTCCGGCGGAGTGGTATCCTCCCCGGAGGCCGTTCCCTGCTCATCCTCCAGCAGCTCTACTTCGTCAGGTGCGTCGGGCAGAAGATCCACCTCGGCGTATACAGGCAGGGCCATTGCCATAACCAGGCAAGCGGTGACAAGCAGCGCTGTCAGCCGGCGCGCCCAACCTGTTGTGTTTTTTCCTGTTCTATTCAATCTGCTCACTCGCCTTTCGCGCTGGTTTAATGAAAGCACATTGTTCCACAGGGGATCCCTGTGAAACAGTAAAAGAAGCCAGCTTCTTTTACTTGCGCAACCGTTGCCATGTTGTTTTCAAAAAAATTACGCATCGAATTTTCTCATTGCGCATTTACTTTTTAGTGTTAAAGTATAGCACCTTTATACCAGAAAGGCAATACAATCCACGTAAATTCCTGTTTTTCAGCACTTTTACTGATTGCGTTTTCCTCCAATTATACAATGTATTCAAAGCCTTTGTATAATTTATTCCTGATTTTCTTTTTGGCAGCGGTCCCTTTTATATACTTTGACCGCGCGTTTATGATCCTCTGCGCACACAAAGCGCAACTTTGCGGCAAAATTCGCCTTTTTTGTTGCATTTTCCTGTTTTTGCGCAATTATTTGTTTCGCATGCGCCTGTTTGCGGCGGGGCCTGGCGGCTGGGTGGGCGCCTTGTGGGAGGGATGGCAGGTTTGCGGCGCACGGTTCCCGTTTTTTTGCGGCGCGATGGGTACACCGCGCCCCTGCAAACGGTTTGCGGTGTTTGCGGCGGCGGGTGTGTGTTTGGTGGATTGCACGCCCGCCAACGGGACGCCGTTCTCCCTTTACAACGGGGTGCGGGTTTGCTGCAGATATGCCATTCGCTTTTTTGTCCCCCCTGCCCCGCCCCTGATTCCCGGTTCCCCCTTGCCGATCTCTATTTGCGCCAGCTCCTGAGGTGCATCTGAGAGCAACGAAAATAGCGGATCTTTCGCAAGCACAAAATCCGGCTGCGTTTACTGAAACAGACGAGCTTTTTCTTTGTTTTCAGATACACCTCCAGCTCCCAGCTTTCAATCTATCCTGTGTAAACTGCAACCCCTCACGCGCCATTCTGTGCGGCACTTACCTTATAATATAGGGGTGCTACCCTGTGTGAATTTGCAACTGATCTATTTGAAGCAGCTGTGAGCTGTTGCAATTTTGCACAGGGTATTGCCCTCATTCTGTGCCGAACATTCCCGAAACGTGTTGGAAAAACGCACAGGATTGTCTTGTTTCCCTATGCCGCTTACCGTTGGAAAAACGCACAGGTTACCCCCGGAACAGTTGCATTTTACACAGGGTATTCCCGCTCCCCTGCCCCGCCGTGACCCGCGTACCTGTTGGAAAACCACACAGGATAGGCCCGTTCCCCGTGTTGCAATTTACACAGGTTTGGCTGTTTTTGGCTTATTTGCAACTTTACGCAGGTTGCTTTCCGCACAGGAAAATGGTGGTGGAATGCACAGGCTGCAGTTGGTTGAACACACAGGTTTGCGTTGTTAAATTACACAGGCTCTACCTATTACTAATATAGAACTAAATATCTAAGCCATAATAACAACCAGAGGTAAGCCGGGAGATGGGGGAGAACGGGAAAAAATTGGTGTTGCCATTCCATCAGGTTACAGAACCCTGAAACAGCAGGACAGAAAAGCACAATAAAACCCTGTGTAACCTGCACCCGGGCTGCAACCCCCACAGGATATATGGCAAACCACAACGCGGGTGTTGCATTTTGCACAGGGTAATGGCGGTGAAACCCTGTGTAAATTTGCAATTCTTGCGCTGGACAACAGGATGTGCTATAATGTTTAGCATGATGTGCGTGACCACCCGGGATACAGCAACCGATATAGGAGGCCCCTGCTTATGGCGGCAAGTAAACAGAAAAAAGATGATCCGTTTGTCGTTACGTTTGAAGAACGCGGGGACCAGACCATCGTTCGCAAATCCAATGACCTTGTACAGATGACGCGCAACAACCTGACGCTGAGCCAGCAGCGCCTGATGCTGCATATTTTTTCGATGATTAAGCCGGAGGATACGGACCTGCCCTCTTATGAGCTGAGCATTTATGATTTTATCAAGATGACCGGCATGGACCCGCACAGCGGGGCGCTGTACAAGCAGGTGCGCAAAAATATTGAGGAGCTGGCCAACGCGCCCATCCAGTGGATCAAGAATAACGGAACTTCCACGGTGGAAACATTCCGCTGGATCGATAAAGTGCGCATTGATGAGGGCCGCGCGCGCATGACCATCACGCTGGACCCGGTGCTGAAACCGCACCTGGTGCAGCTGAAAACCCTGTATACCACCATGGATGTGACCTACACCATGCTGATGCGGTCCACCTATTCCATCCGCATTTACGAGCTGTGCAAGAGCTACCAGAGCCTGTACCTGAAAAAGAAAGCGGCCGGGGAACCGCTGGTATGGAACCTGAGCATGCTGTATGAACAGCTTTCGTATACGGCCAACCGATGGTCGGATTTCCGCCGCCTGGCACTGGAAAAGGCAAAGGCGGAAATTAACGAAAAGACGGATATTATTTTTAATTACGATGTGTACGAAAAAAAAGGGCAGAAGGTTCTTTCGCTGGTGGTAACGATTGACCCGGTGGATGATGCCGCCGCACAGGCCAACCTAGACAGCATCAACAGCACAGTGCGCAAAAAGAGCAAAAAGAAGGGCCGCCCCACCGTGGCGATTGAAGATTCGCTGCTGGATGACCCCAGCGTGATCACCTTTGATTATGTTTCGGCACCGGAAACAACGATCCCCTATTCCTTTGGACGCCACCGCACCGAGCTGCGGGAGGAAATTGTTGTGAAAGCGCGCATGGATCAGCTGCGCGCGGAGATTACGCCCGAAGAGCTGCACGCGGTGGAAGTGATCATTGATGTGTTGGCAGATGCCTGCTGCACCATCCAGGCAGGCGATGGCGAGCAGGACGGCGGCAACAAAACGGTGTTTGGAAAGATGAATGCCATCATCCTGGATTGCGGCGGGCTGACCAGTTGGCTGGCCGGTATTGCACCCCGCTATGCACAGGAGATCATTCCCCGGTCGCAGACGATGCGCAGCCCGGCGCGGTACCTGAACAAGGTGCTGCGCGAGGATATGGATAACTATCGCATTTATATTTTCCGCAAGGCAAAGCCGGCAGCAGAACCCAAAGAGGAGCTGTTGGAAGCGGAGTACCATGTGATGGACGAGCCGGTGCAGCAAGCGATGCCGGAGCCTGAGCCGCCCAAGGTAGAGCTGATTCCCGAAACGATTGTAAAACGGCAGGATATGCGAAAAGAGTTTGCAAAGTTTGTAGATGATGGATACCTGGAAAAGACGTTGACGAGCGGCCAGCGCGGCGCTTACCACGAAATTTACCGCCACCTGGCAGCGCGGTGCGTGCCATCGCCTTCCAGCCTGCGCAATGGGCTGAAAGACGAAATGCGGCTGCATTACCTGGCCTGCATGAATGAAGTGATTGAAAAATATGGCAGCCTGACCCCGTTGATGGAAGCTATGGCGCATGAACTGGACTTTGATGTGTTTTGGGCAAAGGCCGCCAAGGACCCCAACGTGAATAACCCGATGGGGCTGTTCTACCACATTATTGAAGAACGCGCGCTGAACCCGATCGGCACCATAATGAACGACCAGGCACAACGGCAGAAGGTTGCCGCCAAGGAAAAAGGTGAAAAAGATAAGTGGCACAACGAAAGCTGGATGGATGCTTTTGAGGAAGATATCCCGGATGACAGCGAAGAGTAATTGAGATGAAGCGGAGCGGAACATCCGGGAGCGCTATTATAATAAGGTAAGCAGCGGTTGGCAGATTGCTGGCCGCTGTTTTTTTTGTTGGGGTGCAGCTGAGAAATGGAAATATCCGGCGTTTTTTGATTTCAGATAGACCTTGGGCAACACCGCACAATTCCCGCCT
>OLWB01001557.1_pt1 | contig 21090 bp, 16 predicted proteins | sample 1673331 | NCBI WGS metagenome assembly OLWB01 (sample SAMEA3178943, study PRJEB25190) | human gut metagenome | biome: human gut; feature: human-associated habitat; material: faeces | place: Austria | collected 2013
AGGACGGCAGTTATACCGGCACGGCTTATGGGCGGATCGTCCGCATGGTATGGGATCCTGCAAAGCAGATGCTGCGCATCTGCGGCACAACGCCGGAGGATTTTCATGACATTTGGCGTGGGTACCTGGATCTGGACAGAGATTATGGGCAGATAAAATCGTATCTGGCAGAGCGAGATCCGGTGATACGTGATGCGATCGGATTTGGCAGCGGGATCCGTATCCTGAACCAGGAGAAGTGGGAGACCGTTCTTTCTTTTCTGATCTCTCAAAACAATAATATTCCCAGGATACGCAAGTGCATCGATTCTCTCGCAGAGACGATGGGAAGAAAAATAGGCACATACGATGGCAGAGACTATTACGCACTGCCTTCTCCAGAAGTTCTGGCAGAAGGATCTGGAACCCTGCCGACTCGGCTACCGGGCGAAGTATCTGATCCAGACGGCGAAGCTGGTAGAAAAGGAAGGCATGGATGTGCTGGAAGCTCTGGGGCAGCCGGAAGTCACGGCAGAAGAAGCTCGTCAGAGCCTTTGCAGATACAGCGGCATAGGTCCGAAGGTGGCTAATTGTATTTCTCTTTTTTCCATGGGAAAGATCGATAGCTTTCCTATTGATGTCTGGGTGCGGAAGGTCATGAACAGACTTTACGGTATAGAGGAAAAAAATGTGAAAGCCATGACAGACTTTGCTTCAAAACAGTTTTGCCCGTATGGAGGCATTGCCCAGCAGTATTTATTCTATTATATCACTCATAAAAATGGTCTTTAAGAAATCTTTAAGCAGATTCCGCCATGAAATCGGAAAAACGTATTGACAAAAAGGGAAAAAGGCTGTAAAGTAAACTTAGCACTCGGAGATAAAGAGTGCTAAACAAACCAACAAAAGCAAACCAAAGGAGATGAGCAGCATGGCCATGGATGCGCGCAAGCAGCGTATACTGGAAGCTATTGTTGCCCTGTATGCCAACGACGGTGAGCCTGTCGGCTCGGGTCTTTTGGCAAACTACTTTGACATGGCACTGTCCAGCGCGACGCTGCGCAATGAGATGGCTGCCCTGACCAAGCTGGGTCTGCTGGAACAGCCCCACACCAGCGCGGGCCGCGTGCCCAGCGCCCAGGGCTACCGCTACTACCTCGATCATCTGATCGACGCGCCAAAGTCTGGCACCCTGCCGGAGAAGGATCGCTGCCGCATTGACGATTTGTTCGCCGCCATGGATGCCGAGCCGGAAAAGCTCGTGCCCGCCGCGACCCGCTGCCTGGCCGATATGACAGGCTGCGCGGCTGCCGCTACCACACCGCAGGCGCCGGATCTCTGCATTGCCCATTTTGAGGTCGTGCAGGTGGGCCGCTACAGCGCCGCAGTGCTGGCCGTGACCAGCGCAGGCGGCGTGCGGACCCGCGTGGCCCGCGTTGACACCGGTCTGACCCGGGACGATGCCGCCAACCTGGCACAGCTGCTCAACCGCGGGCTGACTTTCGTCGCCCCGCAGGATTTAAGCCCGATGCTCATGGCCAGCATGGTGCTGGCCGCAGGGCAGCGGCTGGCCCCCGTCATCATGGCGGCACAGGCGCTCGTCACCACCGGCCCGCAGGCCTGTCTGGAGGGCGCGCAGTATCTGGCAAAGATGGCGGATGTCCGCCAGAACCTCGGCACGCTGTTGGAGATCTTCTCCGACAATGAGGCCGCGACGGAGCTCATCCGCCCCGAAGGCAACAAGATCACCGCAACGCTGGGCTGCGACCTTGACCCTGCAATGCCGGGTGCCTGCATCGTCAGCAAGCGGTACTTAGCCGGCGGCGGGCTGACAGGCTCCGTCGCACTGATCGGCTCCACCCGCATGGAGTACGAGAGGCTGCTGCCGATCCTGGACTACTTTGCCGCCAGAATGGGGCAGAGCATGGCCGGGCAGGGCCAATAAACGAAGAAGGAGAGACCCGCAATGAGCCAAGAAGAAAAGAAACAGACCGCCCCGGAGACGGAAGCGGCTGCTGAAAAGCCCGAGACCCCCGCACAGGAGGCCCCTGAAAAAGAGGCCCCCCAGACCGAGGAAAAGCACGAGGGCAAGCACGACTGCAAGCATCACCACCACGAAACCGCGGCCCTGCAGGCCAAGCTGGAGGCGGAGGAAAAGAAAAACGCCGACCTCAAGAACCAGCTGCTCCGCACCGCTGCCGAGTATGACAACTACCGCAAGCGCTCCCAGCGCGAGGCTGACCAGAAGTTCAACGACGGTGTGTCCCACGCTGTGACCCAGATCCTGGGCATCCTGGACACGCTGGACATGGCCGCCAACGCCGCCTGCGCGGACGAGAACTACAAGAAGGGCGTCACGATGACGCTGGACAAGGCCGCCAAGGCTCTGGAAACGCTGCACATCACCGAGATCGAGGCGTTGAACCAGCCGTTTGACCCCAACTTCATGAACGCCGTCCAGCAGGTCCCCGCCGCCGAAGGGCAGGAGAGCGGCAGCGTCGTGCAGGTTTTCCAGAAGGGCTACAAGATCGGTGACAAGATCATCCGCCACGCGATGGTCGTCGTCGCAGAATAACGTCGAACCGAATCAAACGATTCGTTTCCATATAAATTGACATTCACTGCATTCAAAGCAAATTTGAAGGGAGTTTTATTTATGAGCAAGATCATCGGTATTGACTTGGGTACTACCAACAGCTGCGTCGCCGTTATGGAAGGCGGCGAGCCTGTCGTCATCGCGAACGCCGAAGGCGCCCGCACCACCCCGTCTGTCGTCGGCTTCACCAAGACCGGCGAGCGTCTGGTCGGCCAGGTCGCAAAGCGCCAGGCCATCACCAACCCCGAGAACACGATTTCTTCCATCAAGCGTAAGATGGGCACCGCTGAAAAGGTCCATGCCGGCGGCAAGGACTACACCCCCGAGGAGATCAGCGCTATGATCCTCTCCAAGCTGAAGGCTGACGCCGAGGCTTATCTGGGCGAGCCTGTCACCGAGGCCGTCATCACCGTCCCCGCCTACTTCAACGACAGCCAGCGTCAGGCCACCAAGAACGCCGGTACCATCGCCGGTCTGAACGTCAAGCGTATCATCAACGAGCCTACGGCTGCTTCTCTGGCTTACGGCATCGATAAGGAAGCCGACCAGAAGATCATGGTCTACGACCTCGGTGGCGGTACGTTCGATGTCTCCATCATCGAGATGGGCGACGGCGTTACCGAAGTTCTGGCTACCAACGGTGATACCCACCTGGGCGGCGATGACTTCGACCAGCGCATCATCGACTGGATGGCCGAGGACTTCCAGCGCGAGAACAACATCGACCTGCGCAAGGATAAGATGGCTGCCCAGCGCCTGAAGGAGGCTGCCGAGAAGGCCAAGATCGAGCTGTCCAGCGCGACCACGACCAACATCAACCTGCCTTTCATCACCGCGGACGCCAACGGCCCCAAGCATCTGGACATGACGCTGACCCGCGCTAAGTTCAATGAGCTGACCGCTGATCTGGTCGAGCGCACCATGACCCCCGTCCGCAAGGCTCTGGCCGATGCAGGCCTGAAGGCTTCTGACCTGGCTAAGGTCCTGATGGTCGGCGGCTCCACCCGTATCCCCGCCGTTTACGACGCTGTCAAGAAAGAACTGGGCTGCGAGCCGTTCAAGGGCATCAACCCCGATGAGTGCGTTGCTGTCGGCGCTGCCATCCAGGGCGGCGTTCTGCAGGGCGACGTCAAGGGTCTGCTGCTGCTCGACGTTACCCCGCTGAGCTTGGGCATTGAGACTCTGGGCGGCGTCTGCACCAAGATCATTGACCGCAACACCACCATCCCCACCAAGAAGAGCCAGATCTTCTCCACTGCGGCTGATAACCAGCCCAGCGTTGAGGTCAACGTCCTGCAGGGCGAGCGTGAGTTTGCCCGCGACAACAAGAGCCTCGGAACCTTCCATCTGGACGGCATCGCTCCGGCTCCCCGCGGCGTGCCGCAGATCGAGGTCACCTTCGATATTGATGCCAACGGTATCGTTCACGTCAGCGCGAAGGACCTGGGCACCGGCAAGGAGCAGAGCATCACGATCACTGCTTCTACCAACATGAGCAAGGACGACATCGACAAGGCTGTCAAGGACGCCGAGCAGTATGCCGCCGAGGATAAGAAGCGCCGCGAGGAAGTCGATGTGCGCAACAACGCCGACCAGATGGTGTTCCAGACCGAGAAGGCACTGGGCGAGTTCGGCGACAAGGTTTCCGCCGAGGAAAAGAGCGAGGTCGAGACCAAGCTGTCTGCCCTGAAGGAAGCCCTGAAGTCCGGCAGCGTTGATGACATCAAGGCAAAGCAGGATGACCTGCAGAAGGCCTTCTACGCCATCAGCGAGAAGGTCTACCAGCAGGCCGCCCAGGCACAGGGCCAGCAGCCCGGTGCACAGCCCGGCCCCGATGCCGGTGCGCAGCCGAAGGACGACGGTGCCGTTGACGCCGACTTCCACGAGGTCTAAGCTGTAACAAACCCATAATAAGGCCGCCGCTGGGCAAACCCGGCGGCGGCCCTTGGGGGTTATAGAGAAAGTTAAAATAAAGCCTTCCCCCCGCGGGGGAAGGTGGCCGTGCGCAGCAAGGCCGGATGAGGGCCAAGCTGCCGGGATTGCCTGTTTGCGGGCAATATCCGGCAGGTCTCACCTCATCAGTCCGCTCCACGGGCAGCTTCCCCGCAAGGGGAAGCCTTTTCACAACCCATAAATAGAGGGGATAGATTCTATGGCAGAAAAACGTGATTACTACGAGGTGCTGGGGATCGGCAAAAACGCCACCGATGCCGAGATCAAAAGCGCCTACCGCAAGCTGGCCAAAAAGTACCACCCCGACCTGAACCCCGGCGACAAGGACGCCGAGGAAAAGTTCAAGGAGGTCAATGAGGCCAACGATGTTCTTTCCGACCCGAACAAGCGCAAGCGCTATGACCAGTTCGGATTCGCTGGGGTCGATCCCAACTATGGGGCCGGCCAGCCCGGCGGCGGCTACGGTGGCGGCTTTGGCGGCTTCGGCGGCACTGGCGGCGTCGATCTGGGCGACATCTTCGGCGATATTTTCGGCGGCGGCTTTGGCGGCTTCGGCGGCTCGACCCGCTCCAACCCCAACGCGCCGCGCAAGGGCCATGACATTCAGGCCAATGTGATCCTGACCTTTGAGGAGGCCGCCCACGGCTGCGCCAAAAAGGTCACGCTGAACCGTCAGCAGACCTGCCCGGACTGCGGCGGCAACGGCTGTGCGCCCGGCTCCAGCCCCGAGACCTGTACCGAGTGCGGTGGCCGCGGCTATGTCGTGACCCAGCAGCGCACGCCGTTTGGTGTGATGCAGAGCCAGCAGCCCTGCCCGCACTGCGGCGGACGCGGCACCATCATCAAGAACCCCTGCAAGACCTGCCGCGGCACCGGCAAGACCAGTGCCCGCAAGACGCTGGAGGTCAAGATCCCCGCGGGTATCGACGACGACCAGAACATTGCGCTGCGCGGCCAGGGCGACGCCGGTACGAACGGCGGCCCCGCGGGCGACGTGATCGTCCATGTGACGGTCAAGCCCGACGCCGTGTTTGAGCGCGACGGCTACGATGTGTACGTCCGCGTGCCCATTACCTACTCCCAGGCTGTGCTGGGCGCTGAAATTGAGGTCCCCACCGTGGACGGCAAGGTCGCCCAGAAGATTCCCGAGGGCACCCAGAGCGGCACGAAGTTCCGTCTGCGCGGCCAGGGCATCCAGTACCTGAACGGGCGCGGACGCGGTGACCAGTACGTCATTGTGGACGTGGAGATCCCCAAGAAGCTGAACCGCACCCAGCGCGAAGCCCTGAAGGCCTTTGAGGACAGCCTGAAGGACGAGAACTACGAGAAGCGCAAGAGCTTCTTCAAGAACCTGAAGGATCGGTTCATGTCTTAAAGTTTTAAACAGCCCAGCCCCCGCAATGTGGAAAACATTGCGGGGGCTGGGTTTTGTTTATGCTAACGGAAACGGCCACGGCGGGCAGGAGACTGCCCGCCGACAGGCAGCCGCCAGCCCCACGGCCAGCCCGTAGGGTTCGGCGTCCCCGACGACCCGTGCCCGATTCCGGCCAGTAAAAACCGCCCGGGCAATGACACTCACCCCACAAACTTCATCTCCGTATACTCCGTACTCCCGCTCAAAAATGCGTCGGCGGGGATGGTGGCAAGCTGCGTTGAGGCGGAAGTTTTGCCGATGAGAAGTACAACGCGGCCATCATCCAGTAGGGTCAACGGCGTGTATACGGCCAGCCCGGCAGGGCGGGCGTTGGCTCCAAGCCTGTTGCCCTGCAAATCATAGAGCGTAAACGCAGTCATGTCGCTGTTGTACGTCATGAGCCAACGCAGTTCAGCATCAAGGTCGAGTGCAGAGCAGTTCCAATCCTCTGCAAGATCCAGCGCATCCTGTGTGCCGTCGCTGCGGATGCAAAGCACGGAAACGCTGTGTTGGTCGGTTGCATACGGCGTGTGATAGCCCGAAAAATAAAGGTCGCTGCCGTTATGGCCCAAGTAATAATAGGAAGTCCTCATGGTGCCGTCATCCTCTCCATACCAGGGGTAGGACAACAGCTTTTGGACGGGCTTGCCGGTGACAGCGTCCGTCAGATCAAATTCACACAGGGAATTTTGCAGAAAGGCATCGGACATTTCGGAATCCTCGGGAAAGGGAACAGGAGAATCCGACAGAATGCGGCAGGTCACAAGCTGACCGTTTACCACGTCCAGCACATTCGTGGTTTCGCCGGGAATGTTCCACGGCAAAGTCTCCCCGGTCTGCAAATCAAGCCGCTGCCCCTGTGTGTAGGCATAAGGTGCGGTGACGGAGCTGATGGAGTAAAGATACTGCTCGTCGTAAAGCACATCGACCCATTCGTCGCTGTCATAGGGGATTTCACGCGGTGCGCCGCCTGCCAGCGGAAAAGCCAGCAGCTTGTCTGCAACAATATACAGTGTATCCTCTGTTGCAAACGGAAACGCAGAAAATAGCGAATCGGCGTGATAAAACAAGGTGGTCTTTCCCGTTGAAAAATCCGTTTTATACACATTTGTACCCGTGGTTTCTTGCGCGGTGGAACCGTCAAAAACGGTCTGGTACAGCGCGTTGGAGAAAATGGAGAGGTGAACGGTGCTGCGCAGCTCCCCCACCGGTTCAGGTGCCGCCGTCGGTTCTGGTGTGGCGGCGGCAGTCTCCGCGGGCGCGGCTGCGGTTGCGGAATTCGCCGCCGACGCACAGGCGGACAGCGCCAGCGCCGCGGTGAGGATGAGGGGAATGAGCTTATTCGTTTTCATGGGTACACGTCCTTTCCGGTGATTGAAAAACTCTGCGGCAGCGGGCACGGCCCACCGTGCCATTCCCTGTAGGGCGGGCCCGTTCACTCCGCAAACGTCATCTCGCGGTATGCCGACCCGCCGTTCAGAAATTCGTCCGCGTCCATCACAGCGTACCGGGCCGCGCTGTCGTGCTCCCAGTCGTAGCCGACGACCATCAGCAGGCGTCCGTCGTCCAGCATACAAAGCGGGAAGAAGGCCTCCAGCCCGGCGGGCCGCTCGTTGCGGCCAATCTCATGGCCTTGCGTGTCGTAAATCAGATAGATGCCGTCGGTGCCGCGGGTCAGGAGCCAGCGTACCTCATCGCCCTGCAAAACCGCACAGTAATCCAGGTAATCCGGCGTTTTGGTAATGCCAAGGTCGGTCCGGGTGCCGTCCGTGCCGATGCGCAGCACGGACTGGGAAACCAAAGCGTACTCATCGTCGCACTGGTCCGCGCGGAAATAGAAGTCGCTGCCGCACTTGCCAAGGTAGGTGTAGACCGTAAGGTTCCCCGGCTGCGGTATGTCATAGGGGAGGGTAAAGCAGGTCTGCCGCACCGCGCCCGTCGCGGGGTCGGCCAGGGTGTATTCCAGCGTGGTGTTCTGCAAAAGCGCCTGGGACATCTCGTCGTCGTCCGGGTAGGGCACCGGATAATCCGAGACAACGCGGCAGAGCAGCAGCGCGTCCCCGACGACATCGGGAATGTACATTGTCTCCACCGGGATATTCCACGGCGCGGTCTCCCCGTTTTCCAAGTTAAACCGCATACCGCCGGTACGGCAGAACGGCGCGGCACTGACGCTCCGGCAGTAGAGGTAGTGACCTGCGTAAAAAACAGGCATCCAGTCGTCGTAGGAGAACGGCAGCACGCGCGCCTCACCGCCCGTCGTCGGCAGGGCCAGCATACCGCCGTCGTAGCAGATGAAATACAGCGTGTCGTCTATGATCAGCGGCGCGGACGCAAGCTGGGAGCCGGTGCGGTACATCTCATAGGTCTGCCCGGTGGTAAGGTCGGTTTTGTAGACGGTGCTGTGATCAAAGCTGCCGAGACTGTCCTCGCTGCTTGAAAAGTGGGAGACCGCCGTATAGACGCTGCTGCCGCTGACTGCGCAGGCGCTATAGGCCGAGAGGGGGTGCGGCTCACCCGGCAGCGCCGCTTCTGTGCTGTCCTCCGCCGCGGCGCTCTCCGCCGTACTCTCAGCCGGTGCGGCCTCCGAAGCCGCCGCGGTATCGCCCGCAGACGCGCATCCGGCCAGCGCCAGCATGGCTGCCGCCAATAATAAAGCTACTTTTTTCATCCTCAAAGCTCCTTTCTGTGCCTGGTTTGCCACTATCCTACACCCCGGATGTTGCAAAGTTGTCACACGGAGCGGGTGTTTTGGAGATTTTTGCAATTTTTTTGCGGGAAGTGGGTGCGGGGCGTCGGGGACGCCGCCCCCTACAGGCTGGCAGTAAAGTGGATGCCTGCCCGCGGCGGGATGGGGGCATCCCGCCCTACGAATGACATAAAGTGAGTGCGTAGGGCGGCATGCCCTCATGCCGCCGCCACTCGCCGCCTGCAAAAAAGGGGAGAGCACCACACCCGGCGCTCTCCCCTTGATTATGTTTAAAATTCTTTTGGTTCTTTTCTTATAAGAAAAGAACACCCGTACTCATCGTACCCTTAAAAGCCGTGCTTCTCCATCAGCTTGCGGCCCATCAGGACGCCCATGACGGAGGCCATCATCAGGCCACGGGTCCAGCCGGAGGAATCGCCCAGGCAGTGCAGACCCGCGATGTTCGTCTCCAGATCGGTGTCCATCTTGACCTTGTTGGAGTAGAACTTCAGCTCAGGGCTGTACAGCAGTGTTTCGGGGCTGGCAAAGCCGGGCACGACCTCGTCCATCATCTTGATGAACTCGATGATGTTGACCATGGCGCGGTAGGGCATGGCGGCGGTGATGTCACCGGCCACGGCGTCCTTCAGCGTCGGGCGGACGTTCGTGCGGGCCAGCTCGTTGGCCCAGGTGCGCTTGCCGTCCAGAATATCGCCGTAGCGCTGCACCAGAATGTGGCCCGCGCCCAGCATGTTCGTCAGCTCACCGACCTTCTGCGCGTAGGCGATGGGCTGGTTGAACGGCTCGGTGAAGTTGTGGCTGACCAGAATGGCCAGGTTCGTGTTGTTGCTCTTTTTCTCCTTGAAGCTGTGGCCGTTTACGACGGCCAGATCGTTGTCGTAGTTCTCCTGCGCAACGAAGCCGCCGGGGTTCTGGCAGAAGGTGCGCACCTTGTTGCGCCACGGGGCCGGGTAGCCGATCAGCTTGCCCTCATACAGGACCTTGTTGATCTTCTCCATGATCTCGTTGCGGCACTCAACACGGACGCCGATGTCAACGGTGCCGGGCTTGTGGGCAATGTTGTGCTCGGCGCAGATCTTTTCCAGCCAGTCCGCACCGCGGCGGCCCGTGGCAATAACGACCTGCTTGGCGTAGACGTCGCGGACGCCGTCCTTCTCGCGCAGGCGGACGCCCTTGCAGACGGAATCCTCGAGGATGATGTTCTCGCACTCGGTACCGAACAGCATCTCAACACCGGCGTCGGCCAGATAGTTCTGGATGTTCAGGTAGAGCTGCTGGGCCTTCTCGGTGCCCAGATGGCGGATGGGGCAGTCAACGAGCTGCAGACCCGCCTGAATGGCGCGCTTGCGGATGTCTTTGATGTCGGGACCCTCGTAGATGCCCTCGACCTTCGGGTCGGCGCCAAACTCGAGGTAAATTTTATCGGTGTAGTCAATAAGCTCCTGCGCGAAATCCTCGCCGATCAGGTCGGGAAGCTCGCCGCCGACCTGATAGGACAGGGACAGCTTGCCGTCCGAGAATGCGCCCGCGCCGGAAAAGCCGGTGGTGATGGCACAGGTCGGCTTGCAGTTTACGCAGACGCCGGTTTTATCCTTGGGGCAGTGGCGCTTTTCCACAGGCTTGCCCTTTTCGACGAGCAAAATTTTGTGGGGGGTGCTGCTCTTGCGCAACAGCTCCAGCGCGGTGAAAATGCCGGCAGGGCCGGCGCCTACGATGATAAGGTCATACATGGATAGGGGTTCTCTCCTTTAAAATAACTCGCGATCCTTCGCGCGGGAAACAAAATAAGGACAAACGGAGCTTGTAGGGGCGGATTCTATATCCGCCCGTGCCCGTTTGCTGATGGCACGGCGCTGCGGGCGCATATAGAATGCGCCCCTACGGTGTCACGGAACGGTTATTCACCGTCCTCCGACACATCCTTGCTCTCGGCGTCGTACACCACAGGGCCGTCGCTGCCGACATCGCGCTCGGCGGCTTCGGCCTCGTCCAGGGCGTCGCCGATGGCACCCAAGGCCGCATTGGCGGCGGCAGAGGCCATGCGGTCCAGTGTGCGCAGCTCCATGGCGGCGTAGAGAATGCAGCCTAAATTCAGCGCACCTTCGGCGATCAGCAGGATGCCGCAGAGCATGACGGCGCTGACCGCCGCATCAAACGGGTGCAGCACCAGCAGTACGCCCAGGGCAACGGATACGATGCTGAACAGCAGCAGCATCCACCATTTCTGCCCCTTGCGCTTGGCAAGGTCAATGGCGGTACCGATGCGGCTCAGGCCGTCAACGACGATGAAGATGCCGAACACAACGGGCAGAAAGCTGGTCACTACCTGCGGCTTTGCCAGCGTGAAGATGCCCAGCCCCGTCGTGATGACGCCGCCCACCAGCATGAACGGCGCGGTAAAGCCGGTGCCGCGGATGCGGGCATACTGGATCAGGCAGACAATGCCGGTGACAAGCACCACAACACCAAAAATGTTGCAGATCCAGAGCAGACTGGTCTCGGGCATGATGAGCAGCAGCATACCGATGACGATATACGCGACGCTCAACAGCAGCATTCCGTTTTTGACATAGCGCAGCATAGTGTAAGGCTCCTTTTTACTTGTCGGCTTCCTGCATAGCCCTGGCGGCGGCCACGATCAGGTCGGCGCAGGCCTCGCGGCCCAGGGTCGCATTCAGGCACAGATCGTAGTTCTTGGCCTCGCCCCAGCGGTTCTCGGTGTAATAGTTGTAGTAGCTTGCACGGGCGCGGTCATGCTTGGCCAGCTGGGTCTCCCACAGGCGGTCCGGCATGTCCTTGGCGTCGGGGCGGCTCTTGGCAAACTGGATGCGGGTCTCCAGCGGCGCGTAGACAAAGGTGCGCAGCACGTTGGGGCGCTCACGCAGGACGTAGTCACCGCAGCGGCCCAGAATGACGCAGGGGCCCTCGGCGGCCAGCTCCTTGATGACGTTGCTCTGCAAAATGTAGACCTGGTCAGCCAGGGGCATCGTGTTGCCCATCATGTACAGGCTGTAGATCAAGCTGCCGCTGCGCTGGTTCTCGCTGGCGGCAATGGCCTCCTCGGTCAGACCACTCTTTTTGGCGGCAAGGGTGATCAGCTCCTTATTATATAAGGGAATACCCAGCTTGTCGGCAACGGCCTGTGCAATCTCGCTGCCGCCGGATGCGTACTCACGCGCCATAGTGATGACCATAGGTTCCTTCATACTGATACACCTCACAATATTTTATGTAGTATGCGCAAAAAGGCATACTATTCTGCTTATAGTATAACCTGATTTTGTGAAAAACGCAAGAAAAAATTGCGGGAAAGGAGCAGTGCGGGCGGGGCTTTCGCGCCTTGCCGCCGGCGTTCGTCCCCACAAAAACTGCCCGCGGCAGAACACCGCGGGCAGGGAAAACAGAATGTAAAATTTTATTCGGTCACTTCGCCGGAAATCTCCTTGATCGCGGACACGGTTGCGGCGAGATTCTGCATGTCGCTGGGCACGATCAGCTTGGTGGCCTTGCCGTCAGCGACCTTCTCCATGGCCTCCATGCTGCGCAGGGCCAGATAGTTGTGGTTGGGGTTCGCCTCGTTGATCATGCGGATGGCATCGGCCTGTGCCTTCTGGACGGTCAGCAGGGCTTCGGCTTCGCCCTCAGCCTCGCGGATGCGCTGCTGCTTCACGGCCTCGGCGCGCAGGATGGCGGACTCCTTTTCGCCCTCGGCGCGGGTGATAGCAGCCTGCTTTTCGCCCTCGGCCAGCAGGATGGAGGCGCGCTTCTCGCGGTCCGCCTTCATCTGTTTCTCCATGGCCTGGCGGATCTCCACCGGCGGCTCGATGTTTTTCAGCTCGACGCGGTTGACCTTGATGCCCCAGCGGTCCGTGGCCTCGTCAAGGCTGGCGGTGATCTTCGTGTTGATGAGGTCGCGGCTCGTCAGGGTCTCGTCCAGCGTCATCGAGCCGATGATGTCACGCAGCGTCGTGGCGGACAGGTTCTCGATGGCCTGGATCGGGCGGTTCACGCCGTAGGCGTACATCTTGGCGTCAAACACCTGAAAGAAAACGACGGTGTCGATCATCATCGTGACGTTGTCGCGGGTGATGACAGGCTGCGGCGGGAAGTCGGCGGCCTCCTCCTTCAGCGAGACCTTGCGGGAGATGCGCTCGACAAACGGCGTACGGATGTGCAGGCCCGCGCCCCAGGTGTCCTTGTAGACGCCGAGCCACTCGGTGACATAGGCGTTGGACTGCGGCACAATAACGATGCAGCGCACCAAAACCACCAGAATAATGATGAGCAGGATGGCAAAGACTAACAGCATTTGGGGGTCCTCCTTTTTCCTTTGTGATTTAAACCGCAGCCGCGTCAGCGGTCACGGGAGCGACAATAAGAATCGCACCGTCCACGGCCACGACCTTGCAGCGGGTGCCCTGCGGGAGTGTGACCTCGGCGCGGGCCTGCCAGTCCAGGCCGTCCACGCGGACCCGGCCCGGAAGGCCGGGCTCAATGTCCACAAGCACAACGCCCTGCTTGCCGATGGTCAGCGGCGAGCCGTTCGTGACAGGGGCACGGTGCGCGCCGCGCCGACTGATGAGCCGGGGCAGCATCAGGCCGAGCGTAATGGCCGATACAACGGCAAAAACAAGCATCTGCCAGCCAAAGCCGACATTAAAAAAGCTGACCAGCATGGCCGCGGCAGCGCCCACCGCAAACCAGACCGAGACAAGCGCCGTTGTGGCGGCCTCGACCATGATGAACGCCACGACGGCAACCAGCCATAAAATCGTATCAAACCACATGGAAATCTCCTTTCAGGGACAGAAAGCGGCTTTGTGTCCACTTTAACATTATGACGGTATTCTGTCAAGATTGCCGAAGAAATTTTACAAAACTGCAGGAAAAGTGCAAAGGATTGCAGCCCTCCTTCGAGCGGCTTTGCAGGGAGGGGTCTTGCCCCCTCCGCGGCGGGGTGAGGGCACCCCGCCCTACGGTTTGCTTGTAAGGGGGGATGTAGGGCGGCATGCCCTCATGCCGCCGGGATGTGTGCGGCTGCAGCAAAGTGCCCGGGGCGTCGGGGACGCCGCCCCCTACAGCACCGACGCGCCCGGCAGGCGGGCGCTGACGAGAATTTTCACGAAAAACATCGGTTTTCCGTAAATTATTGTAATTTCCAATCGTACGGCTCTTTACCTTTTGGAAAAAAGTGGTATAACAGAAGCAGGTAAGATGAACAAAGTATGCGCTGTAAACAGTGTACCACAAAACAGGAGGAGCGACAATGAAAAACTGTTTTGACCGCACACCCCACACGATGAAGGACTGGCTGCTGCTGGCGGCGGGCGTCGCGGCGGTGTTTGCCGCGGCAGACTGGCTGCCGGGCGTGCTGCGCGGGGCCGGGGCGTTTCTCGGGCTGTTGGCACCGTTTGGCTGGGGGCTGCTGCTGGCCTATGTACTGGACATACCCACGCGCTTTTTTGCGCAAAAGCTCTTTGGCGGCAGGCGCGGCGGGGCGATGGCCGTCAGCTATGCGCTGTTTTTCGGTGCGCTGGCGCTGCTGGCGGCGCTCGTCGTCCCGCAGCTCGTGCAGAGCGTGACGACCTTTGCCGGGCGGCTCGGTGCGTATGAGGAGACCATCCGCGGCCTGCTGGTCTGGGTGCAAAATACGTTCGGCATCGATACGGCCACGGCGGAACAGCTTGTGCAGATGGTGGGCACGGCACTGCAAAATTGGTTCGGCGGTTTGTCCCACAGTGCGGCGCGTGCGGCGGCGGATTTCGTCTCCGGCGCGGCGGGTGCTGCGGGCAACGCCGTGGTGGCACTGGCCGCCAGCATCTACCTGCTCTCCGGCAAGGAGGCGCTGCTCCGCGCGGCCCGGGCGTGTCTGCACGCGGCGCTGCCGCCGCGTGCCGCGGGCAGTGTGCTGGAAATCTGCCGTCTTGCCAACAAAATTTTCAGCGGCTACATCGGCGGGCAGCTGGTGGACGCCCTGCTCGTGGGCGGGGAAACATTTGCATTGATGTCGATCTTCGGGCTGGAATACGCGCCGCTGCTGGCCGTGCTGGTCGGCGTGACAAACATTGTCCCGGTGCTGGGGCCGTTCCTCGGTGCGGTGCCGGGGCTCATCATCCTGCTGCTGGAATTGCCCTGGAAGGCGGCAGAATTTGCCATCATTATTTTTGTGGTCCAGCAGGTGGACGGCAACTTTATTGCGCCGCGCATTCTGGGCGGGGCCACCGGCCTGCCGGGGCTGGGCGTGCTGTTGGCCATCGTGGTGGGCGGGGCGTGGTTCGGCATCCCGGGCATGGTGCTGGGCGTGCCGACGCTGGCCGTGCTGGCGGCGCTGCTCAAACAGGCTGTCGGGGCAGGGCTGACGGCCCGCGGCCTGGATGAAAATGGTGAGCCGCGCCGGAATTTACCAGGCGGGCCGCAAGAAAATTAACAAGTTATTCCTTGCAATACAGGCGTGCATAGCGTACAATACTCTTGTAAAATGATGTAAAAGGAGCGGAGCATTTGAAAGAGGAACATATCTGGACCAAAAAGCCGGAGACGATGCTGGACTGGTTCTGCGTGGTCGGGGCCTGTATTGCGCTGTATCTGACTTTGAACAATCTGGGGTACTTTCTGGGGAAAATCGGTGTGTTTATCGGCATCGTGTCGCCGTTTGCGGGCGGCATAGTCATTGCCTATGTGCTTGACCCGATGGTCAAGTTCTTCTACACAAAGCTGTTTAAAGAGAAGAAAAAGACGCGCGGATTCGCGATCCTTCTGGCGTATCTGGTGGCAATTCTGCTGCTTGTGCTGCTGGCATGGCTGGTCATCCCGCAGATCGTGGACAGCATCGCCATGCTGTTTACGAACTTCCCAAGCTACATACACAGCGTACAGGATATGCTGGGCATGGTTCAGGAGCGCTTCGGCGTTGACCTGTCGTCGGCCACAAAAGTGCTGGACGATTCCGAGGCGATGGTCAAGGAGATCTACAGCATGGCCAGCGCCGCCATGCCGCAGATCGTGGCCAGCATCGGCAGCGTGGCATCGAACTTTGTGGCGATTTTCACCTCGATTGCGGCCAGCATCTATATGCTGGCGGACAAGGAGCATCTGCTCCATCAGCTGCGCACGCTGGCGCATGCCTTCCTGCCGGAAAAGGCTGCGGAAAACACGCTGCGCATCTGCCATTATGCCAACGTGAATTTCACGGGCTTCTTTGTGGGCAAGATCATTGACTCGGCCATCATCGGCGTTATCACGTTTGTGGCAATGGCGATCCTGCGGCTCGATTTTGCACTGCTCATCAGTGTGTTTATCGGCATCACGAATATTATCCCGGTATTTGGCCCCTTCATCGGTGCGATCCCCAGCATCTTCATTCTGCTGTTGGTTGACCCGATCCAGGCGGTCATCTTCGGCGTGCTGATTCTGGTCATCCAGCAGGTGGACGGCAACTTCATCGGCCCGAAGATCCTGGGCTCGTCCATCGGCATCTCTGCCTTGTGGATCCTGTTTTCCATCGTGGTCGGCGGCGACCTGTTCGGTCTTGTGGGCATGGTCGTCGGCGTGCCGCTCTTTGCGACCTTCTACGGCCTGGCGCGGGAATTTGTGCACTATATGCTGGACAAGCGCGGGCTGGACAGCGAGGGAAACCACGTTGGTGAAGTGGTGGAGGATGAGGAGAACGTGTTTGAGTGATGCAAGGGGGGAACGGGCGGTGTAATTCACGCCCGGCGAAGCCCCTCCGGCCATCGCTGGCGCTCGGCCACCTCCCCTGTGAGGGGAGGCTTTTGACGCGGGCGAAGCCGCCTGAGGGACTCTGCCCGTTTACGGCTGCCCGGCACTTGGCCCCCTCTGTCCTTTCTTTATAAAGAAAGGACCAAAGAAATTTCAGCGTCTTACCCCAAAAGCAAAGCACCTGTTTACTGCTTTTTACCGCAGCAAACAGGTGCTTATTTCTTATGGCTTTGTCTGTGGCTGATTCTGTGCGCCCGGCAGCAGGGTCACCACATCCCGCAGCAGCACCAGCGGGCTTTCGCCCTTCTGCACGCGCAGGCAGAAATAGGGTCGGCCCAGTGCATTGTACAGCACCCGATGCGGGAACTTTTCCATGACCTCGCCCAGCTGCTTTGGCCCGACGATGTCACTATACAAAATCAGCTGGTCGCCGCGCTGGACGATCTCCGCAATGCCGACGCGGGCTGCGGTCACGCGCACGAGGGAGACGTCCACCAGCCCCTGCACGCTCTTGGGCGGGCTGCCGTAGCGGTCAATCAGCTCGTCGAGCACGTCCTCGGCGTCGCTCGTCGTCTCGATGGCCGCAATGCGCTTGTAAGCCTCGATGCGCCCGGCAGCGTCCGGGATATATTCCTCCGGCAGGAATGCGTCCACGGTGATGTCCACCAGGCAGTCGCTCTTGTCGGGGGCGGGGGCCTCGCCGCAGGCCGCGGCAATGGCCTGACCCAGCATCTTCACGTACAAATCGTAGCCGACGGCCTCCATGTGGCCGTGCTGGCTGTGGCCCAAAAGACTGCCCGCACCGCGGATCTGCAAGTCGCGCATCGCAATGCGGAAGCCCGACCCGAACGACGTGAACTCCCGGATGGCCGAAAGCCGCTTGGCCGCGATCTCGGTCAGCACCTTATCACGTGTGAAGGTGAAATACGCATACGCCTTGCGGGAGCTGCGTCCCACGCGCCCGCGGATCTGGTACAGCTGGCTCAATCCCATGCGGTCCGCATTTTCAATGATCAGCGTGTTGCAGTTGCGCACGTCCACGCCGGTCTCAATTAAGGTGGTGCAGACAAGGATGTCGATCTCGTTGTCCAACAATTGCTGCCACACCGACGAAATTTGTTCCTCGGTCATCTTGCCGTGAGCAATGCCGATACGCGCCCCGGGCACGAGCTTGCCCACCCGCGCGGCGCATTCCTCAATGTTGTCCACGCGGTTGTGCAGGTAGTATACCTGCCCGCCGCGGGCCAGCTCCTTGCGGATGGCCTCGGACACGATGCCCTCGTCGTACTCGAGCACATAGGTTTCAATCGGCTGGCGCTCAAACGGCGGTTGCTCAATTGTGCTCATATCGCGGATGCCCGACAGCGCCATGTTCAGCGTGCGGGGGATCGGCGTGGCCGACAGCGTCAGCATATCAACGCCGATGAAGCTCTCTTTGAGCTTTTCCTTGTGCTTGACGCCGAACCGCTGCTCCTCGTCGATGATGACAAGGCCCAGGTCCTTGAATTTCACATCGCCGGACAGCAGCCGGTGCGTGCCGACTACAATGTCCACGGTGCCGTCCTTCAGCCCGCGCAGCGTCTCCTTCTGCTCCTTGGCGGTGCGGTAGCGGGACAAAAGCCCGATGCGGATGGGGAAGGACTCCATGCGGGTCAGCGCGGTGTTGAAGTGCTGCCACGCCAGAATCGTCGTGGGGGCCAGGATCGCGCACTGCTTGCCGCCCATCACGCATTTGAACGCGGCGCGCAGTGCGACCTCGGTCTTGCCGACGCCGACGTCGCCGCAGAGCAGCCGGTCCATCGGCCACGGCTCCTCCATATCGTGCTTGATATCCGCCGCGCAGGTCAGCTGGTCGGGCGTTTCCTCATAGGCAAAGCGCTGTTCAAAATCACCCTGCCAGGTGTCGTCGGCGGGGAAGGCGTAGCCGTGCGCCTGCTTGCGGCGGGCGTACAGCTCGATCAGCTCCTTCGCCATCTGCTCCGTCGCAGCCTTGACCTTCTTGCGAGTCTTGGCCCAATCGCTGCCGCCCAGGCGGCTCAGCTTCACGTTGTCACTGTCGCCCGGCGCAGTGTAGCGGGACAAAAGGTCCAACTGGGTGACGGGCACGTACAGCACGTCCTTTTTGTCGTACTCGATGCGCAGATAGTCCTTTGTGACGCCCTGCACGGCCATCCGCTGGATGCCCGCGTACCGCCCGATGCCGTGGTTCTGGTGGACGACCAGATCACCCACCGAGATTTCGCTCAGGCTGTTCAGCGCGTCCTTATTGCGTTTTTTCTTCTTCTGTGCGCCGCTCACGCCGAAGGCGCGGGCCGTAAACACGGCGTATTTCGCAAACGGCAGGCTGCACCCGGCGGAAAGCTGCCCCGGCAGGATCTGCACCAACCCGGCGCTCGGCTCCGCCGCCGCGTCCGTCGTGACGTTCAGCCCTTTGGTGCGCAGGTCGGCGGCCAGACCCGCCGCCGCACGGGGCGTGCCGGCCATGACCGTGACCGCTGTGCCGCCGCTGCAAAGCGGCTGGATGTCCTCCAGCAGCGCCGCGACCTCGCCGCCCCAGGCGGGCAGCGTGTGGGCAGGTGCGTTGACGATGGCTTTCAGCGGCACATCGGGCATGCTGCGGGCAAAATTCTCGGCGCAGAGCGTGCGGTGCGCGGCGCACTGCGCCCAGAGCCAGCCGCTCTCGGCGTAGAGCTTATCCAGCCCCGCCGCCAGCACGCCGTCCTCCAGCAGGGCGGAAAGCTCCTCGTCCCGGCGGAACGCGGTGGCGCGCTCGGCCTCCCGCAGGGAGGCCGGCTCCTCCAGGATCAGCAGCGGATCGTCAAAGTAGTCTAAAATCGTCGCAGGCTCGGGATAGCGCAGCGTGAGATATTTGTCCATGTTGACGGGCATCGCGCCGCCGTCCAGCTGTGCCAGGTCCGCAGCGGTGCAGGTCTCTAAGGCGGTGCGCCGCCTGCCGCGGGCCTTTTTGATATAGGAGCGGATCTTCTCCGCTGCGTCGGCGGGCTGACCGAACAGTATCTCCCGCGCGGGGGAGACGTAGATTTTTTCAATCGGCTCGTCGCGGCGCTGGGTCGCCAGATCGAAGGTGTGCATCGTGTCGATCTCGTCGCCCCAGAACTCCATGCGGGCGGGCTGCTTCATGTCGGGCGCGTAGATGTCCGCAATGTCGCCGCGGATCGAAAACTGACCCGGGCCGTCCACCTGGTCGCGCCGCGTATAGCCTGCGCCGTACAAAAGCGCGGTCAGATCGGCGCGGGGCAGTGTATCGCCGGGGCGCAGGCTGCGGGTGTTCGCGCAGAAATCCGCCCGCGGCGTCGTGTATTGGGTCAGGCCCTCGTCGGGCACGCAGACGGCCTGCAGCCGCCCGCCGACGAGGTCGCCCAGCACGGCCAGACGGCGGTATTCGTACTCGCGGCCCGTGCCCTCGATGGGGCGCAGCACATAGTCGCGGGCAGGGAACACTGCCGCCGCCACGCCCAGCGCGTTCAGGTCGCCCGCAAACCGGGTCGCCTCGGCCTCACCGGGCGTCACGATGCAGAGCGGCTTGTCGAGGGCCTTCGCCAGCGCGGCATAGACCATCGCCCGACCCGACCCCGGTATGCCAAATAAGGCGCAAGCCCCCGGACCCCCGAGCGCCTGCGCCAGTCTTGCGTATTCGTCTGTTTTGGTGAAAAGTGCGTTGAACATAAAAGAACCCATTGTATAAAGCAAACGTAGGGCGGGGTGACCTCACCCCGCCGCGGCGGCCTGAGGTCAGGCCGCCCTACGTCTGACCGAAAATTGGCTTCTTGCTTATCAGCCGTTCAAGAACTCCGTCTTGAGCCAGCCGTAGGTGCCGTTGTAGTTCACAACAACCCAGCTGCCGTCCTCATTGGTGCCCAGTGCGGTCACGCCGGTGGAGGCGGGCACCTGACCGATCTTGTCATAGTCGGTGCCGGGGCCGCCGCGCATGTTCAGGTTGTTGCCGTCGGTCACGGTGTAGGTCGGCTGCTCACCCTCATTATAATAGGTGGTGGGCTGCACGCTCAGGCCCTCGTACTCGGGCACGGGCGTGGGCTCCGGCGTCGGCTCGGGGGTGGCCTCGGGCTCGGCGGGCACCTCCTCGGCAGAGGCGCTCTCTGCGGTAAAGCTGTCGGCGGTGGGATCGTCAACGCCCTCCGCGGGGGCACTGCTGCTGATGGTATCGCCGGAGGCAGGCTGGCTGCCTCCGGTTTTGCCGTCAAAGGTGCCGTTCAGCAGCAGGACACTGAAAATGATGCAGGCGACGAGCGCTACAGCGCAGAGCACCAGACGGGTCATTGCTTTTTTACGGATTTCACTCATGATTCACGTCCCCTTAGTGGTTGAACTTGTTCTGGGCGTACTGCAGATTGTCGTCCATCAGCAGCTTGCAGGCTTCCTCAATGTCCGGGTAGCGGTCCGTCATGGCCTTGCGGTCTGCGGCAGGCAGCTTGCCCAGCACCCAGGCGGCCAGGTCGTACTGCGGGTTCGGTTTAGCGCCGATGCCGATGCGGATACGGCTGAAATGGTCGGTGCCCAGGCTGGCAATGATGCTTTTCAGCCCGTTGTGCCCGCCGGCAGAGCCGTGGGGCCGGATGCGCAGATGTCCCGGCTCCTGGGTGATGTCATCGCACAGCACAATGATGTGGTCTGCCGGGATCTTGTAAAAGTTGGCGGCGGGGGCAATGCTCTGGCCGCTCAGGTTCATGTAGGTCAGCG
>OLWB01001569.1_pt1 | contig 20992 bp, 17 predicted proteins | sample 1673331 | NCBI WGS metagenome assembly OLWB01 (sample SAMEA3178943, study PRJEB25190) | human gut metagenome | biome: human gut; feature: human-associated habitat; material: faeces | place: Austria | collected 2013
CAAGAAGACCGGCGGCGTGACCATCAGCCACCTGCGCTTCGGCGACAAGCCCATCAAGAGCCCGTACTACATCAACAAGGCTGACTTCGTTGCCTGCCACAACCCGTCCTACATCACCAAGGGCTTCCCGATCGTCCGTGACGTCAAAGCCGGCGGTGTGTTCATGATCAACTGCCAGTGGACGCCGGAAGAGCTCGCCCATCATCTGGACGCTGCTTCCAAGCGCTACATTGCAAAGAACAACATCCAGCTCTACACGATCAACGCCATTGACCTGGCACAGAAGATCGGCATGGGCAAGCGCACCAACACCATCCTCCAGTCTGCATTCTTCTCCCTGGCGAAGGTTCTTCCCGAGGAAGAGGCAATCCAGTACATGAAGGAAAAGGCAACGCAGTCCTACTCCAAGAAGGGCATGGACGTCGTTGAGATGAACCACAAGGCAATCGACGCCGGCGCTACCGCCTATGTCAAGATCGACGTTCCCGCCGATTGGGCAAACGCAGAAGACGTTGTCGTTGACCACAACCTCGAAGGCAAGCCCGAGCTTGTCAAGCAGGTCAAAAACATCCTCTTCCCGGTCGACAAGATGGACGGCGACAGCCTGCCTGTTTCCGCGTTCATGGACCATGTCGACGGCGAGTTCGAACTGGGCGCAGCCGCTTACGAAAAGCGCGGCGTCGCTGTTGCGGTTCCGACCTGGGACTCCGCAAAGTGCATCCAGTGCAACAACTGCGCATATGTCTGCCCGCACGCGACCATCCGTCCGTTCGCGCTGACCGAAGAAGAAGCAAAGAACGCACCCGCTGCTGCAAAGATCGTTCCGGTCAAGGCTGGCAAGGGTAAGGGCGTCTATCAGTTCACGATGGCAATCTCCCCGCTCGACTGCATGGGCTGCGGCGTCTGCGTCAGCGTCTGCCCCGAGAAGGTTCAGGCGATCAAGATGGTCCCGCAGGAAGAAGAGCTTGCACAGCAGGATGTCTTCGATTACTGCGTCGCCAAGGTTTCCGAGAAGAAGGAACTCCAGACTGCCGACGTCAAGGGCTCTCAGTTCCGCAAGCCGCTGCTTGAGTTCTCCGGCTCCTGCGCAGGCTGCGCCGAGACCAGCTACGCTCGTCTGGTTACCCAGCTCTACGGCGACCGTATGTACATCTCCAACGCTACCGGCTGCTCGTCCATCTGGGGCGGCCCGGGCGCTACCTCTCCCTACTGCACGAACGCTGAGGGTCAGGGTCCCGCATGGTGCAACTCCCTGTTCGAAGACAACGCCGAGCACGGCTACGGCATGTACGTCGCACAGAAGGCAATCCGCACGCATCTGGCTGACCTCACCAAGCAGCTCATCGCTGTCGACTATACCGACGCCGATCTGAAGGCTGCCGCGCAGAAGTGGCTCGACACCATGGAAGACGGCGACGCGAACAAGGCCGCTACCAAGGCTTATGTCACAGAGCTCGAAGCTTCCGTCATTTCCGGCTGCGATTGCGACGCCTGCAAGCTGGGCGCTGAAATCCTTGCCAAGAAGGATTACCTCTCCAAGAAGTCCGTCTGGATCTTCGGCGGCGACGGCTGGGCATACGATATCGGCTTCGGCGGCGTGGACCATGTTCTCGCTTCCGGTGAAGATGTCAACGTCTTCGTCTTCGATACCGAGGTTTACTCCAACACCGGCGGACAGGCTTCCAAGGCTTCCAACATCGGTCAGGTTGCACAGTTCGCAGCTGCCGGTAAGGAAACCAAGTCCAAGTCCCTGGCTGAGATCGCTATGAGCTACGGCTATGTCTACGTCGCACAGGTCGCCATGGGCGCCAACGCTGCGCAGACCCTGAAGGCAATTCAGGAAGCAGAAGCTTATCATGGTCCGTCGCTGATCATCGGCTACGCACCCTGCGAGATGCACTCCATTAAGGGCGGCATGCAGAACTGCCAGACCGAGATGAAGAAGGCTGTCGACTGCGGCTACTGGAACATGTTCCGCTTCAACCCGGCTGCCGACAAGAAGTTCACGCTCGACTCCAAGGCGCCCGCCGGCGGCTATCAGGAGTTCCTGATGAACGAGGCTCGTTACAGCCGTCTGACCCGCGAGTTCCCGGAGCGTGCTACCGTTCTGTTCGCAAAGAACGAGGAGAACGCCAAGGAGCGCTACGAGCATCTGCTCAAGCTGGTCGAAATGTACGACAAATAATTTTCCCCATATGCAGAAGGACGGTACCCTCGGGTACCGTCCTTTTTTCACACGCAAAAAGAGCGATGCCGGGCGGCATCGCTCTTTGTCTGTCATTCCGATAAATCAGTTATCCCATGTTCTGTCCGGGCTCAACGGCTCGGCAATCGAACAGTATGTGAGGTCCTCACCGTCGGGAAGCTGCAGCTGCACCTGCTCAATCTCGTTCAGCGCACAGAGCGTCGCAGCCACGCTGTGAACTGCAAGCTCCGCCGTTTCCCGGTCGGTATCGCAGGCGGAGAATTCCTCCGAGAGAACCACCGTGCAAAGCGCCCCCGCCGTCCGGATATCCAGAATCCGTGTTCCTGTGGGAACCGGCGTATGCAGCTGCTCGTTTTCCGGTCCGTCCAGCAGCGCCTGCAGCGTATTTCGCGGCAGCTCCTCGGGGCTCTGATAGGAAATCGCCCGTTTTTCCGGCTGCAGACTTCCGTTCGACCCGGCAAAATACAGCTGCACGGTCCGCTCGGGGTAGAGCCACGACGTGTCCTGCAGCAAAAACGTATCCTCTGTCCAGCGGGTCGAGGGCTTATCCAGAAGAGCCCCAGCCGGCGTCTTGATGCGCACGGCGTCAACGCCGTCCAACTGTGTAAGCGTCAGTGTCAGCCCTGCCGCGGCAAGCGTCCGTTCATAGCCGGACAGCACTGCATAAGCCTCGTTCATATCGAGCACCAGCACCCCATTTTGAAGCTTCGTGCCGAGACACGCCGTCCCCTCCGGAAACAGCGAGCGGAGGGTTTCATCGTCCGGTTCCTCAAAATAGGCTGCAAGAACATCCTCGGTACGCACATCGCCGCCGAGCGTCACCTCTTTTTCCGCCAGCGCGCCGGATGCACTTACATAGCTTTCGTCATTCTGTGCATCCGCACGACGGTAATAAAACGTAAATTTGCTTTTTCCCGCCGGGAGCATCTGACCCGTGCAGCCGCAGAGCAGCGCCAGCAGCAGAAGGCAGATCAGGATTCTACGCATCGTCCTCGTCCTCCTCCAGCGCAAAATACGGCAGCCGCACGGTAAAGCGCGTGCCCTTGCCCTCCTCCGAGGAAACGGCAATGGAACCGAAATTTCGCTCCACCAGTTCGTGGACAATCGAAAGCCCCAGCCCGGAGCCGCCCGCCTGCCGCGAACGCGCCTTGTCCACGCGGTAGAAGCGCTCGAAAATATGCTCAATCGCTGCCTGCGGGATGCCCATACCGGTATCCTCGACCAGCAGCTCCACATCTTCCTGCGTGTGGCTGACCGTCACATGGACGCAGCCGCCAGAATGGTTATATTTGATGCCGTTTTCAACCAGATTAAAAATGATCTGATAGGCGTCGTCCTCCATCGAAAGCACAAAGCAGCCCCGGTCCAGATTTGCCGTGAGCCGGACCTCGGTTTTGTCCGCCAGCGGCACGAGCATGCGAAAGACCCGTCGGACAATCTCGCTCAGGTCCACCACCTCATGGTCGCAGACCGTCTCCGCGTCCGCCTTGCTGAGCGTCAGCAGCTTCTGCGTCATGCGCGTCAGGCGGTCTGATTCATTTCCGATGTCACTGACAAACTCGCGCATCGTGTCCGCATCCATATCATTCTGCAAAATGGAATCGGACAGCAGCTTGATCGACGCCAGCGGCGTTTTCAGCTCATGCGACGCATCGGACACAAACTGCCGCTGCGTCGCCTCCGATTCCTGCAGGCGGTCGGTGAGCTTGTTAAACTCGGTGGCAAGCGTCGTATACTCGTCGTCGCCGCGCATCTGAATTTTATGGCTGTATTCGCCCTCGCGGACCAGGCGCATGGAAAGCAGGATCTTTCGCATGCGCTTCGAGCTGACCACGGAAAAAACCGCCGAGCACAGAACCATGCCGCCCAGCAGAATCCACGACCCGCGCAGAATATTCCGCTCGAGATTTTCAATAATTTCGCCCTGTTCGGCGTCAAAGTCCATCACGTATACGCAGCCGATCGGGTTTGCGCGCGACATGATCGGCACCGCTGCATAGCTTTGCAGCGCGCCCGCATGATAGGTACAGTGAAACACATCGTTTCCGCCCAGCGCCTGCGCCACCGCCTCCAAAAGCGCGTATTTCCCGACCGCATTCTGGTTGATGGACGAGTCATACAGCACCTTTCCTTCGGCGTCGGTGATCAGAAGCCGGCTGACGTTGATATCGCCCAGGACGGAAATGACCTGATCGACGGTCTCCGTGCTGAGCGTGTCCGCCGTCTCAAAGGACGAGGCGACGACCTGAATCTTGTCCTGCACGGAGGCATACTTTGCCTGAAACATCAGCTCTCTTGTGTTGCTCGCCGAGTAAATATTCAGAAACATCAGCGCCAGCGACGCAATGACCATGTATGCCAGCGCGTTTCTCAGCTGGGAGCTGTTGGAAAACAGCCGCAGACGGCGTTTAGAACTTGAAATAGTAGCCCACTCCCCACTTGGTCATAATATGCTCCGGCGCGGCAGGGCTGCGCTCGAGCTTTTCACGAAGCCGCCGGATATGCACGTCCACGGTGCGGATATCGCTGCTGGTGTCGTAGCCCCAGATGGCGTTGAGCAGCGACTCGCGCGAGTAGACCCGGTTCGGGTTTCGCATCAGAAGCTCCATCAGGTCAAATTCCTTTGCTGTCAGATCGACAAGCTGCCCGTCGTTATACGCATCGCGCGCGTCGCGGTCGAGCGTAATATGCCCGCAGACAAGCTTGCTGTCCGGCTGCGCCTGCTGCTTCTGACCGGCTCTGCTGCGCCGCAGAAGCGCCTTGATGCGTGCCTTGAGCTCGAGAATGTTAAACGGCTTCGTCAGATAATCGTCCGCGCCATGCTCAAAACCGAGAAGCTTGTCCATGTCGTCTGCCTTCGCAGTTAACATAATAATCGGAACATCTGAAAACTCGCGAATTTTGCCGCACGCCTCCAGACCGTCGAGCCGCGGCATCATGAGGTCGAGCACAATGAGGTCTGGGTTTTCGCTTCCCGCCAACTCCACCGCCTCCATGCCATCGCAGCCGGTAATGACCTCATAGCCCTCGTTTTCCAGATTGAACCGAATGCCCTTGACCAGAAGCTTTTCGTCGTCTACTACCAGTATTTTCATTTGGAATCCTCCACTGTTACAAGTTCCCGGAGACCTTCAAACGTCCCCTCTCCGATGCCCTCGACATCCATCAGCTGCTCCGGCGCGGAAAAGCGCCCATACTGCGCGCGGTAGTCCAGAATCCGCTGCGCCAGTTTTTCTCCGATGCGCGGCAGTGTCATCAGCTCCTCGAGCGTCGCGCGGTTGAGGTCCAGCGGATACGTAATCTCCGGCTGCGCCGCTTCTTCCGCTTCCGACTCGTCCTGTGCCGCTGTATCCGCCGCAGCGTCCGGTTTGTCCGTTTCCTCCTGCGCAGGAAGCTCGTCGGTCTGTTTGACCGCATGTTCGGTCTGCGCCGCAACCTCATAGGGAATCGACTGCCGCCCGATGAAAAAGCCAATCGAGAAAACCATGGTCAGCAGCGCCAGAAGCGCAAGCAGCAGCTGACTGTTCTTTGTCCGCATCCGGCTCCCTCCTGCCCGTAAGATTGACACAGCGCACATTTGCTTATATAATATTCTAGCACAGATGGCGTAACTTCGGCAATGCCGATTCAATAAAATGGTGATGTTTGATGAAAAAAACAAGAATTCTCGTACTTCTTCTGACGCTTCTTTTAACACTCTCCTGCCTGACGCTGCCGCTTCTTGCCGCAGCGGAGCCTGCCGCAGAAGACCCGTCTGCAACCGCTTCCGCTGATGCATCTGCCGATGCTTCCGGCGATGCGCAGGATACGGCAGAGCAAGAATCTTCCCAGGAGGTCATCGTCTCCGCCGATCCCAGCTTTACGGTTGCGGCAAAGGCGGCGCTGCTCATCGACCTCAACACCGGGCGGACCGTCTATGAGCAGGACGCAGACGAGCGCGTGTATCCGGCGAGTCTGACCAAAATCATGACGTGCCTGCTGGCGCTGGAAAACGGCAACCTTTCGGACGTCATTACCGTCGACGAGTCGGCGCTCTCAGGTCTCAATCAGGACAGCAGCGTCGTGGGGCTCAAGGTCGGCGAGCAGATCACGCTGGAGAATCTTCTGTACTGCATGATGGTCAGCTCCGGCAATGACGCGGCGAATGTGGTCGCGGAATATATTGCAGGGTCCGTTGCTGATTTTGTGCGTATGATGAATGAGCGCGCCTACGCCCTCGGCTGCAAGGACACGCACTTCAACAATCCCCATGGTCTGCACGACGAGAGCCACTACACCACCGCGCGTGACCTGGCAATTATCACGCAGGCGGCGCTCAAAAGCGAAAACTTCCGGCAAATCGTCGATACTGCCGAGTATGTCATCCCCGCCAGCGCAACTGGCGAGGAACACAAGCTCAAGACCACCAATATGCTGATCTACAAGTCGACCGGCAACTCGCTCTACTATTCCCGCGCCACGGGCGTCAAGACCGGCTACACCAGCGCAGCGGGCAGATGTCTGATTGCGACAGCAGAAGACGACGGCATCCGGTTTTTGTCCGTGCTGTGCGGCGCGAAGACGTCGATTCTCGATACGGGCGACCTTCTCATGGAGAGTTTTCCGGAGACGATCAAGCTGCTGGACTACGGCTTTGACAACTTCTCCTACGTGACGGCGCTGTCTCCGCTCTACCCCATCGATCAGGTAACGGTTCTCAACTCGGCAGGCTCCGAGGCGGTCGCCGTTGCGCCGGCGAAGGATGTGCGGCTGCTGCTTCCTGCTAACTACAACCCGGACGCGCTGCGAACCGAGATTCTGCTGGATGCAAAGGAAGTCGAAGCGCCCGTTTCGGAGGGACAGAAGCTCGGTCTGGCGCGGGTCTATTACGGTAACGAGCTGATCGACGAAACAGATCTTCTGGCAATTGCGGACGTTACGCGCTCCGAGTTTTCCTCGGTTGCCTCCACCTCCACCGCCTATATCCAGCAAAACTGGTGGAAATGGATTGTGTTTCTGATTCTGGGTGTGATAGCGGCATTCCTGATTTTGCTGGTACTGCTGCAGATCCGCCGCAGAAGACTTCGCCGCCTGCGGCTGGAAAAGCGCAGACGGGATCTGGAAAAGCAGTATCGCCGCCGCTACCGCGACGACCGCGAGGAATAGTCGCAGAAAGGAAGGTCACCATGGGCTGGGAAGAGCTGCGGGCAATGTGCCTGCAATGTACGATGTGTCCCCTGTGCCAGACGCGGCACAACGTTGTATTCGGCGTCGGAACCACGGACGCGGAGATTCTCTTCGTCGGCGAGGGTCCGGGTGAGCAGGAGGATCTGACCGGCGAGCCGTTTGTCGGTCCAGCCGGAAAGCTGCTGGACGATATGCTGCGCATCATCGACCTCGGGCGGCACAACTGCTATATCGCAAACATCGTCAAATGCCGCCCGCCGCACAACCGCGACCCGCTCGGCACCGAGCAGGACGCCTGCATCGGCTATCTGCGCAAACAGACAAAGCTGTTGAACCCCAAAATCATCGTCTGCCTCGGAAGAATTGCCGCGATGAAGCTGATTCGCGAGGACTTCAAAATCTCACGCGACCATGGCACCTGGGAACAGAAGGGCGGCATCTGGTTTACCGCGATGTACCACCCTTCGGCGCTCCTGCGCGATGTGACCAAGCGCCCCGATACGTTCCGGGACCTCAAAAGCCTGCAGGCAAAAGCTGCCGAGCTCTGCACGCATACCCCATAAAGAAGAATCCCTCTCTCCAATTACGGTGAGAGGGATTTTGCGTTTTTTACTTTTCCGACAGGCGCTTCTGCATGTAGTCGTGCGCCGCAGTTTCGAGCGCATTGTCAAGCGGCTTTAATTCCAGTGCGCCGTATTTTCGCTCCAGCGCCGTTTTCAGCACAAAGTCCGCAATCTGCGGATTTTTGGGAAGCAGGCAGCCGTGCGAATAGGTTGCGAAGACGTTCTTGTAGCGCGCGCCCTCGAAGCCGTCTTCCCCGTTGTTGCCGTAGCCTGCCAGCACCTTGCCGATGGGCTTGACGCCGTCTCCCAAATAAGTTTTGCCGGAGTGGTTCTCAAAGCCCACGACCGTGCAGCCCAGCTCGTCGCAGGTGAACATGTAGTTTCCGATCATACGCTGCTTCGAACCGACTGTGTAAAGGTCCAGCGCGCCTGTAAAATCGCACTGCACGCCGTCCCAGGTCTTGTAATACTGCCCCAGCATCTGATAGCCGCCGCAGATGGCAAGCACGGGAAGATTGTCTTCGATCGCGGCTTTCAGCTCTTCGGTCTTCTCGCCGCGCAGATCAGGAAGCAGGACCTCCTGCTCAAAATCCTGTCCGCCGCCGATGAAAAGAAGATCGTATTTCGAAGCTTCCAGCTTCTGCCCGATGGAGACCTCGTCGACGTTCACGTCGATGCCCCGCCAGGCAAGGCGCTTGCGCATACACAGAATGTTGCCCCGGTCGCCGTAAAGGTTCAGAATATCGGGATAGAGATGACAGATGTTCAGTTCCATATTCTTCCCTCCTTACTGCCAGAATTCCTTATAGCCGTAGCGCTTGGCAATCGTGCCGCGCAGCGCCAGCATCGCGGTATAGGTCGGCATGACGAAAACCGGAAGCTTTTTGCCCGTCGCTTCTTCCATGAGCTGCGCGTAGTCCTTCTGCACATGAATGCGCTCTTTCGGGAAGCCCGCATACAAAAAGCGCAGCGCCATATCGTCCGCGCGCACACCGGAGACATAGATATCGGAAAGAACGCCTTCCATCGCCGTCAGCCGCTCAAAGTCCACGTCCCAGATCCAGCTGACGTCCTTGCCGTCCTGCGCGCGGTCATTCAGGCACGCGGCAAAAACGAACGGCTCGGTCCGCTGCGTGAGGAAGTTCAGCACCTGATTGCAACCCGCGGGGTTCTTGATCAGAATCATGCGCACATCGGCGTCGTTGATCCGGAACTTTTCCATGCGCCCGAAGCCGCAGGCAAAGCTGGAAAGCGACTTTGCCGCCAGCTCCATGTCGATGCCCATGACGCTTGCCGCCGCCATGCAGGCGCAGGCGTTATAGATATTGTAGCCGCCTGGCAGGTGGATGCTTGCCGGAACCTGCTTCCCGTTTTCCTCGAAAACAACCTCGGAGTGCTCGTCGTCGGTTCTGAGAACCTTCGTCACATGCACCTGCGGCTGGGGTCTGTGGTAGCCGCAGTTCGGGCAGCGGTAGCCGCCCAAGTGCCCGTAGGTCACATAGTCGTAGACATACTCGTGCTTGCAGCGGATGCAGTACGGCGCGTCGGACAGCTCCTCGACCCGGTCGTGATAGATCGGCGTATCAACGCCGAAGAAGACGACGGGATTCGGCAGCACATCATGCAGCGACGCGCACAGGGAATCGTCCGCATTCACGCACAACACGGCGTTTTTGGAGTTTTCAATGCCGATGCGGATGTTGTCGAGCGTATGCGTAACCTCGCCGTAGCGGTCAAGCTGGTCGCGGAATACATTCGTCACCACAACCGCCTTCGCGTCGACAAATCTGGAGATTGCCTTGAACGCCGCCTCGTCGGACTCAATCAGCGCATGCGTATAGCGGCACTTGCCGGTCAGGCTCGAGTGGACCGCGAACTCCGCCGTCACACCGCTCAAGAGGTTTGCGCCGGATTTGTTGGCAAAGAAAGAGATTCCAGCGTCTGTCCACGACTGCTCGATCATGCGCGAGGTCGTGGTCTTGCCGTTGGTGCCCGTAACGATCACGGTCGTTACGCCCTTTGCAAGCTCACCCAGCAAATTCGGGCAGATTTTGAGCGCCACACGCCCCGGGAAGTCGGTTCCGCCTCTGCCCAGCAGACGGATCAGCGACCGGCAGCACTTGCATGCAAGCACCGCAAGAAATACCTTGATTTTCATGCCACAGTTATACCACATTTCGCAGTGACTGACAAGGGCACTAAAATTTTATGACAAATAGTTACGAAATGTTAACAAATTTGCTCTTGCCCCGGTTGTCATAATCTGATATAATTTGACGTAGATTCAAAAGTGGGGTGGTATTTGTGCGGTTTATCTCGTGGAACGTCAACGGTCTGCGCGCGTGTATGCAGAAGGGCTTCGCGGATTATTTTGCCGCGCTGCATGCGGATTTCTTCTGCCTGCAGGAGACAAAACTGCAGCCCGAGCAGATCGCGGTCGACTTTCCGGGCTATCTGCAGTTCTGGAATTCAGCGGAGAAAAAGGGCTATTCCGGCACCGCTGTTTTTACGAAGCACCCCCCGCTGTCCGTCACCTACGGCGTCGGCATTGACGAGCTGGACCATGAGGGTCGGATGATCACGCTGGAATACGAGAAGTTTTATCTTGTCACCTGCTACACCCCGAACGCGCAGGAAGGGCTCAAGCGCATCGACCACCGGCTTTCCTGGGACGACGCATTCCGCGAAAAGCTTTTGGAGCTGGACGCGAAAAAGCCCGTCATTGCCTGCGGGGACCTGAACGTTGCGCATCAGGAGATCGACCTCAAAAACCCCGGTCCGAACCGCGGAAACCCCGGCTTCTCCGATGAAGAGCGCGAAAGCTTCACAAGACTTCTGGACGCCGGCTTTACCGATACCTTCCGCTACCGGAATCCAACGCTTTCCGGCGCGTACTCCTGGTGGAGCTACCGCTTCCACGCGCGCGAAAAGAACGCGGGCTGGCGCATCGACTATTTTCTCGTCTCCGACCGCCTGCAGCCGGCAATTGAGGCTGCACCGATCTACGACGAGATTTTCGGCTCGGACCATTGTCCGGTCGGTTTGGAACTGAAGGAGGAATTGCTATGAAGAAGTTCAAAAGACTGACGGCGCTGGCGCTGGCGCTGGTGATGGTGCTGGGTCTTACCACCGGCGCGGGCGCTGCGGGCGCAAAATACAGCTCGTGGTTCGCGCCCTATTATAAAGAGATGCAGGAGCTGGGCATCCTCCCGTCCTCGTTTACCTCCGGCGATCTGACCGCCACCATCACGCGCGGCGAGATGTGCGAGCTTGCGGTCGTCGCGTTCGAAAAGGCGACCGGCAACGTCATTGACGAGCTGGAGCGCACCGATTATTTCACCGACACCACCGATAAAAACATCCTCAAGGCATATGAATACGGCATCGTCAGCGGCTACCCCGACGGTTCGTTCCAGCCGGGCAAGACGCTCACGCGGCAGGAGTTTTTCAAGATCATCCAGAACTTCTGTGAAGCCGCCGCCTACACCTCCACCCGCTCCAAGGATTTAAGTACCTTTGCGGACGCCGGCTCCATCGGCTCCTGGGCGCGCGAGGCAGCGCAGCTGTGCGTCTCCAACGCCTTTGTCGACGGCACGAAGACCGGCTCTTCCTACTACCTCCGCCCCACCGAGGGCGCAAGCCGTCAGGAAGCAATGGTCATGTTCCTGCGCGCCTATAAGGACGTGCGGCAGTGGTACAACGTCAATATTACCACCGCCGGCGTCTATGTGAACGAGTCGGAAGCAAACTTCACCATCACCGCCATGAACAAGACCATGTATGTCGTCATCGGCAGCGGCTCGAAGCTCAATGTCAGAAGCTATCCGTCTTCGACCGACGAGCACGCACAGATCATCGGCGAACTCCAGCGCGGCACCGCTGTCACGGTCACAGGCGAAACGAACACCGGTTGGTTTGAAATCAAATACAACGGCAACACGGCATATGTATCCAATGCTTATCTCGGAAACGATCCCGGCGGCGCAGGCGCAGGCAACGGACCTACCGGCAGCACCTCCTCCGGCAGCGGCACGGCAACCGATATTGCGAACTTCGCCATGAGCTTCGTCGGCTACAGCTACGTCTGGGGCGGCATGTCACCGTCGACCGGCTTCGACTGCTCGGGTCTGATGTACTATGTCCTTACGCAGTACGGCTACAGCATGAAGCGCGTGGCAAACGACCAGATGACGCAGGGCACTGCAATCTCGCGCGATAACCTGCAGGTCGGCGATCTCGTCTTCTTCGGCTACGGCAGCTACGCCAACCACGTCGGCATGTACATCGGAGGCGGCAACTTTGTCCACGCCTCTACCCCGTCTACCGGCGTCCGTGTCAACTCCCTGAACGAGACCTATTACAACACCAGATACATCGGCGCGCGCCGCATTATCTGACGAACCCGCAAATCAGCCAAAGCCCTCCCGGAACCTCCGGGAGGGCTTTCTTTGCAGTCAAAGCAGAATACAGATCATACCGCCGGTATTTTCGTTGATCATGCGCGCGAGGGTTCTCGTGAGCTTCTGGCGCGCATCCTCGGGCATACGCTGGATTTTGGTGTTCAAGCCTTCCGTGACCAGATCGTAGAGCGATTTGCCGAAAATGTTGCTCTGCCAGAGCTTTTCCGTGTCGCCCTCATACTCGCCAAGCAGGTATTTGATCAGTTCGTCCGACTGCTGCTCGTCGCCTACAATCGGGCTCAGCTCGGTCTCGATGTTGGCGCGCATGAGATGAATCGACGGCGCGCTTGCTTTTAAGTGCACGGCGTAGCTGCTGCCCTTGCGGACAATCTCCGGCTTATCCAGATGCAGCTCTGACGGGTCCGGCATGACGATGCCGTAGCCCGTGGCGCGCACCTGCTCCATTGCGCTTTTGACGCGCGCATACTCCTGCTGCTCTGCCGCCAGCTCCGTAAGAATCTGCATGAGGTCGAGCTCCCCCGCAATCTCCAGCCCCGTCTTTTGGGACAGGAGCTCATAAAACAGCGACTCTGGAACCGACAGCTCTGCCGTAATTGTGCCCGTTCCCAGATCCACATCCGTCACGGCAAACGATTGTACCTGCGCAAGCTTCAGAAGCTCCTTCATCGCAGGCTCTGCCTGCGCAATCTTCGTGAGCTTTCCCGCCTGTTCGCGCATCGCGTCATAGAGCGCGGTTTTAACCGGGCTGTCGTCCGGCAGCGCCCGCACCCAGCCGGGCAGGAAGAAGCGCAGCTCCGTCGCCGGAAACTCATACATAAGGTCCGTGAGGATGCTCTGAATCTGCTCTTCGTCCATCGTGAGTGCATTGACTGCCCGCGCGCCGACGCCGTATTGCTGCGACAGCCTGCGCGCCTGATTTTTTGCCTCTGCGCTCTCGGGGTGCTCGGAGTTCACCAGAATCACAAACGGCTTTCCGGTTGCCAGCATGTCGGAAATCGCGCGGCTTTGCGCCTGTTCATAGTCACCCGCCGGAATATCCGTGATGCTGCCGTCCGTCGTCATGACAATTCCGATGCTGCTGTGCTCCTCCATGACCTTTTTCGTGCCGATCTCCGCCGCCTGCGCCAGCGGAATTTCCTCCGGCGCCCATGGCGTCATGACCATCCGCGGCGTTCCTTCCTCGTCTGCGCCCATTGCGCCCGGCACCAGATAGCCGACCGAGTCGATCAGCCGGACCTTGAGCTTTGACACGCCGTCCGGCGAAATTTCCACCGCCTGCTCCGGCACAAATTTCGGCTCCGTCGTCATGATCGTCCGCCCCGAGCCGGACTGCGGCAGCTCGTCTCGCGCGCGGTCGCGCTGATAGGTGTTTTCCAGATGGGGCAGCACCAGCTGCTCCATGAAGCGCTTGATAAAGGTTGATTTTCCGGTCCGGACCGGTCCGACAACGCCGATGTAGATGCTGCCGGCGGTCCTTTTCGCAATCTGATCGTAAAGATGCCTTGCTTCGTCCACGTTACCGCCTCCCTGTTCTTATCCCTGCTCAATGGAATCCAGCATTACCGCCATGCCGCTACACCGGAATGAGGACCAGCGTCCCCTGCTCGACCTCTCCGGTTGAAATGCCGTTTGCGCCTGCAATCGCCTGCTCGCTCGTCCGATACGCTTTCGCAAGCTCCCAGAGGCTCTGCGTCTGGTCAGCAGTCTTTACCACCACGCAGAATTTCTCCGCCGTCTTTTCGCCTTCTTCCAATGCGCCGCCCGTCAGCGTCCGCAGCGCCTGATCACAGCAGCAATCTGCATGGAAGCTCACATCATAGCGCACGTCGATTCCGCCGCCGGACGGCGCTGCAAAGCCGTCTCTGCCCGGCTGTACGTTTGCCTGGCATATTGTGCCGCCGCCTGCCGCTACTGTGCAGGAAACCTGGTCGCGCACAATTGCCGACTGGAGCGCGCCGTCCTCGTCCATGTAGAGAATGTTCACTGTTGCCGGTGCGCTCAGCTGAATGCCGCCGTCTTTTTTCTGCTGCGAGACGCTGTCTAAGTAGAGCGTGCTGTCGAGAACCGCGCGCGCCTGCTTGGGGACGCTCCCACGCAGCGTACCGCCGGGCAACTGCCGGTCGAGCAAACACGGAAGACGAACCTCGCTCCACACAGGCGAAAAATCACCCCTTGTGGCATACGCATCCTCGGTAAGCGTCAGATCATAGCCCTGCATGGCAACGCACTGGCAAAGAAGGTTCGCCGATAACAGAATTTTTGCCGGTTCGTCTTCCATGTGCACAAGCTCCGCCTCGCTCCCCGTGACGCAGATCTGCACCTGCAGTTCGTCGTCTGCATAATCTCCGCGCAGCTCACAGTACTGTGACAGCGGAAGCTGGCGGCTCATCACCTGCGGCGTGCCGTCCGCCCCCAAAAGCAGCGCCTTGAAGACAAGAACGCCCTTGAACACCGCCTTGTTTCCCGTCAGCTTCTGCTCGGTAATCTCCGGCGTCAGCCAGTACTGCACCAGCTTTGCAGTCTCCGGCTCGCCGCCGGAAAGCTCCAGATCCTCGGTCATGGAAAACGGTTTCTCCGCATATTCGCGCGGCAGCACGCAGCGATAGTCTGCCGTCTTCGTCTGCAGCGCCTGCGGTGCGTCTTTTAACGTGCGAATAGTCTCGCCCGTTTCCTCGAACCCTGTCAGATCGCACACAACGCTCACGCGGACCAGAATTTTGCGTGAATTGATCAGCCGCGCATCTGCCGCGCGCACCCGGCACATGGCAAACAGCTGTGTCTGCGCCGTCGCCGCCGGATGATCGTAACGGACCGAATACGGAAGGTAGCACTCCAAAGCCCGCGCCTCGCTCCCGTCCTCCGGCACATACAAAAGCCCCGCGCGCACGCCGCCTGTTACCGCCGCGCCCCCGTCCCGGCACTCCTTGCCGCGCATGACCGCGCACGCGCCGGTAAAGACAATGCGTCCGCAGTCCGGGTAGCTGTCCGGGACAATCAGCTCCTGTGTCAGCTCCTGCGCCGCACTCCCGGAAAAGATCCGGCGCAAATAATCGATCGACTGCTCTTCAAAGACAAGCTCCATACTCTCAACTCCTTGTTCGTTCTGGCGGGCGCTCCCGCCCCGCCGGACGCGCCTGCCACGTCTTAGAAGTATATACGCGCGCATGGACAAGGATATGCCGGTTTTTTCAACAGCAGTCCATCAAAAGTGCAAGTGCGATCAGCCCTGCCGCCAGCAGCAGCTTCCACAGCCACGTGCCGACCAGAAACGACAGCAGCAGTCCCACACCCAGCCCCAGCAAAAACAGCCGCAGCTTTTCCGTTCGCGGACACATACAAATCACCTCTTTGTCAGTCTACGCAAAAAGTTCTCCGATGTGACCGCACGCAAGCAGAAAACTGCCCGCAGGCAATGCCTGCGGGCAGTTTTGCCGATTCACTTTTGTCCGTTTTTCCGGATCTCGCGCAGGATACACAGTCCCATCGCAAGAATCGGAAGCAAGACGCGCAGGCAGAGAAAGCCTGCCGGCTGCAAGCTGAGATTAGCGTCCAGCAGCAGCCCGGCAACCCACGCCAGAACCGTCCAGACAATTGCCTGTAAAACCATGTCAGTTTCCCCTTTCTTTCAGCTCCCAGGGCTTGATGTCCTTCGCCAGTTCATACAATCGCCGGTAGCTGTCATACCGCGTCGGCTCGATCTTCCCCTGCTCCAGCGCCGCGCGCACCGCGCAGCCGGGCTCCTTCAGATGCGCGCAGTCCGGGAACTGGCACTTGCCGAGATACGGCGCAAAATCCGAAAACGCCTCGGGAAGCTGCTCTTTCAGGACCAGATCCATCCGCTCCGTGTCGAACGAGGAAAAGCCGGGCGTGTCGGCAACAAAGGTATCGTCTCCCAGTGCGTACAGCTCGATGTGCCGCGTGGTGTGCCGCCCTCTTCCGAGCTTTTCCGAGACCTCGCCGACAGCAAGGTGCAGTTCGGGGCAGAGCTTATTTAAGATGCTCGACTTGCCGACGCCGGAGTTACCGGTGAAGGCAGAGAGCTTGCCGGAGATTGCCGCGTGCAGCTCGTCCATGCCCTCGCCTGTCTCGGCGCTGGTCACAATCACGCGGAAGCCCGCGCGCTCGTAAATTCCAGCAAGAGACGCGCCCGGCTCCAGATCATTCTTGTTCACGCAGATGAGCGGCTCGACCCCCTGCTGCCCGGCAATCGCCAGCACGCGGTCGATGAGAAACGGCTCTGTCTGCGGAATCGCGCAGGATGCCAGCAGCACGAGCAAATCGACGTTCGCAACCGCCGGGCGGATAAAGCTGTTCTTCCGGGGCAGGATTTCTTCCACCGTGCCAGATTTTCCGCTTCTTGAAATCCGCACAAAGTCTCCGACCAGCGGAGAAACGCCCTCCTTGCGGAACCTGCCGCGCGCGCGGCACTCGACCACGCCGTCTGGCGTCTGCACATAGTAAAAGCCGCTGAGCGCTTTGATAATTCTATCGTTCATCGTTCTGCCAATGCGTCAAAATCAATTTCCTGCGAATCGTACAGCACGCCGTCGAGATACACGTCGACCGTCTGCACGCCGTTTCCTTCTACCGTAATCATGACAGTTCTGCCCGACTGGTCCTCCATGTCCACCGTGAAGGGTCCGACCTGCGTTTCTCCGCCGACCTTGACCAGAATCTCATAGATTCCGCTCGAAACCGACGGCATGCGCACGGCAATTTCTGTCTGCACAGGCTCCGCCTTCGGCTTGACCTCCACACGAATCATCTGCGTGTTGGCAGACGTGTGGCTCTCGCCGAGGGTGTTGACAATCTTGCAGAAATAGTACCAGACACCAGCCTTGTCAGTATCGACCTCGCAGGTGGTGTTGTTCTTGTCGCTGCGCGAGACCAGCTCCGCATCGGCGACGTTGCCGGACTCGGACACGTACCACGCATAGGTCAGCTCGCCGTCGTCCGCAACCTCTGCCTTGACCTGCAGCGTCAGCTTGTCGCCCTGCTCCACCACTGCATCCTGTGAAAGCGTGCGAATGAGCGGCTCCTGCGCCTGCTCGGGTCCCTTGGATGCCTGCAGGTTGATCACCGTTCCGGCTTTGACCTCCTCGCCTGCATCGATCGACTGGAATGTGACCGTGCCTTCGGGAAGATCGCTGTCGACATATTTGATCATACCGTCGCCGAGACCGGCTGCCTTGATGGTAGCAATTGCGTCATCCACGTCGGAGCCAATGAGCGTCGGCACCTTCACCAGCTCCACCGGCACGCCGGTCGAGACAACCAGCGTCACGCTCTGCCCGTCGGTGAGCGGCTCGTTGCGCTCAGGAATGGTCCGGATGATATAGCCGGCGGTGTACACATCGCTTTCCTGATAATCCACCGAGATGGAAAGCGTGATGGGAAGGGAATTCAGATAGTCCTGCGCGTTTTCCAGCGGCAGGTTCACAACGTTCGGCATGACATTGCTTTCAATGCCGGTCGAAAGCGTCAGCTCGATTTTGGAGCCAACCTTGACCATCGTGCCTGCGTTCGCGCTCTGATCGATCACATAGCCGCTCTCGTAAGCGTCGCTCGCGCGCCAGTCCGTGACTTCGAAGGTCAGATCGGGGTACTGGCTCTGGTCGAAGTTCTCGTAATACTGTCCGACCATCTGCGGAACCTCGACCTCCTCGGTCCGGCTGAACAGGTCCGAGAAGAAATACGAATACAGGAAGTAGCCGATGCCGAGGACCGCCAGCACGATGCACACGATGCCTGCCGTCAGCGCAACGTTTGCGCCCTTTTTGGTGCTCTGGCTCTGCGCGGGCGGCGCAGGCGGCTGCTTGCGCTGTGGAATAGACACCCGGGACGGCTGCTTGCGCTCGCGCCGGGGAAGCCGGTCTGGAAGATAGTCGGGGTCGTTGAGCAGGCGCTCCACATCGAAGGCGTCCTGATCGTCGGTAAAATCGAAAATCACATTCGGGTTTTTGCGGAAAATTTCCAGATCCGCCAGCATCCGCGTCGCCGAGGGGTAGCGCTTGGAAATATCCGCTGCCATCGCGTGCATGGTGATCTGCTCGAAGCCCTCGGGAATATCAGGGTTCAATTCGCGCGGCATGACGGGCTTGGCGTTGATGTGCTGAATGGCAACGGAAACGGGCGTATCGCCGTCGAAGGGCGGTCTTCCCGTGAGCATTTCATACATCACGACGCCGAGCGAATAGAGGTCCGACCGGTAGTCGACCTTGCCGCCCTTCGCCTGCTCGGGGGAAATATAGTGGACCGAGCCGAGCGCCTCGCGCGTGAGCGTATTCTGCGCCGAGGAGATGCGGGCAATGCCGAAGTCTGCAACCTTGACGCTGCCGTCCTTCAAAATCATGATATTGTGGGGCTTGATGTCGCGGTGGATGATGCCGCGCGAATGCGCATGCTCAAGTGCCTTGGCAATCTGCGTGGAAAAATGCAGCGCCTCGCGCCAGTTGAGTCTGCCCTTCTGCTCCAGATACTGCTTGAGCGTGATGCCCTCGATCAGCTCCATGACGATATAATCGAGGTTGTTGGAATGCGAGACATCGTAGACGCTCACAATGTTCGGATGCGAAAGCATCGCAACCGCCTGCGACTCGGCATGGAACCGGCGGCGGAACTCCTCGTCCTGCGACAGCTCACGCTTGAGAACCTTTATTGCCACGAGGCGGTTGAGCCGGTTGCAGCGCGCCTTGTAGACAACAGCCATGCCGCCCGTACCGATGACCTCGAGAATTTCATATCGATTGTCCAACAGCGTTCCTATGTATTGATCCATAAGATTGCTCCTTCCCTAAACAAGCGCCATTGCGACCGTCACATTGTCCGGTGCGCCGCGATTTTTTGCGATGCGCAGAAGTCTCTGGCAGCAGTCGCTCTTGCGCACGCCGTGCACCACCTCAAACAGCATCTCCTGATCTGCCATCACATTCGACAGACCGTCGGAGCAAAGCAGCAGACAGTCGTCTCGATGCAGCTTCTGCAGATAGATATCGCCCTCGACCGAAGGCTCGGTTCCGACGGCTCTTGTAATTACGTTTTTTCCGGGGTGGTTTTTCGCCTGCTCCTGCGTCAGCTCGCCGCGCTGGACCATGAACTCCACAATCGAGTGGTCCGTCGTCAGAAGCTGCACGCCTTCGGCGGTAAACAGATATGCCCGGCTGTCTCCGACGTTGATAATCACGGCGGTATCCCTGATAATCAGCGCCGCAACGAGCGTCGTGCCCATGCCGGTAAAATCGTCGCTCACCTGCGCCTGCTCAAAAACCGCCTTGTTTGCCAGCTCAAGCGCGCCCCGCAAAACCTCAGCGCCCCGCTCCGGCGTCATACCGGGTCTCTGGCATCGGCGCACCTCGTCGGTGAACACGTCGACGGCAAGCGAGCTTGCCACGTTTCCGGATTTTGCGCCGCCCATGCCGTCGCAGACGATCATCAGCGAACGGTCTCTGGAAAAGGACACCATGGCGTAGGAATCCTGATTCTGTTCACGCAGATTGCCTGGATCGGTCAGTCCCCAAAGCTGCATGGTAATTGCTCCTTTCCGTCGTTACTGTTTCAGTTCGTATTTCCTGCGCAGTTGCCCGCAGGAGGCGTCGATGTCGCTGCCGAGCGTGCGGCGGACCGTGGCAGTAATGCCATGCGCCTGCAGAATGCTCTGAAAGCGGGCAATTGCCTCGCGGGAGCTGGTATGAAGCCCGGTCTCCGCGACGTCGTTAAGCGGAATCATATTCACATGCGCGCCCATGCCGGAGAGCTTTCTTGCCAGAAGCTCCGCCTGCTCGGGGCTGTCGCTGACGCCGGAGATCATCGTGTATTCAAACGACACCCGCCGCCCGGTAATTTCATAATAATCCTTACATGCCGCCAGCAGCTCTTCGACGTTCCAGCGTTTGTTGATCGGCATGATTTTGTTTCTCGACTCGTTGTCCGGCGAGTGAAGCGACACCGAAAGCGTCAGCTGCAGCTTCCGTTCCGCCAGAAGCCGGATTTTATCGACCAGACCGCAGGTGGACAGGCTGATGTGGCGCATGCCGATGTTCAGTCCATCCGGGCTGTTGACCAGCTCGAGAAACTGCATGACTGCATCAAAATTGTCCAACGGCTCCCCGATGCCCATCAGCACAATGTTGGAAATCGGAAGTCCGGAATCGATCTGGCTGAACAGCACCTGGTCCAGAAGCTCAGAAGGTCTGAGTCTGCGAACCAGTCCGCCAAGCGTCGACGCACAGAACTTGCAGCCCATCAGGCAGCCGACCTCCGAGGAGATACACACGGTGTTGCCATGGTGATACTGCATCACAACGGACTCCACGCAGTTGCCGTCGGACAGCCGCCAGAGATATTTGATCGTGCCGTCCCGGGTGGATTCCTGCCTGCGCACCACCTTGGGGACGCAGATGGGATATTCCCGCGCCAGGGTGTCCCGGAGGGACTTGGGCAGGTTCGTCATTTCGTCATAGGCGCGGACGCCCTTGTGCAGCCAGGTATAGACCTGCCTGGCGCGGAACTGGGGCTGCCCCAGCTCTTTCAGAACTGCCGTCAGCTCCGGCAGGGTCATGGATTTCAGATTCATGCTTTTCTCCGCAGACGGCAGATAAAGAAGCCGTCGGTCTCATGCTGCCCCGGAAGCAGCGTGA
>OLWB01001572.1_pt1 | contig 20980 bp, 15 predicted proteins | sample 1673331 | NCBI WGS metagenome assembly OLWB01 (sample SAMEA3178943, study PRJEB25190) | human gut metagenome | biome: human gut; feature: human-associated habitat; material: faeces | place: Austria | collected 2013
TGTGTAGTTGTTTCCCATTTCAAGTCGTCGTTTGCCATGGAGGACAAACCGAAACCAATATCTTTTCCATCACCGAAAATAGGACCGGAAGTTCCCAGACGGGCGAAAGTCTGATACGGGCTAATAGATTGATTACCGGTCTGTCTGATACTGGCACGCAGTTTCAGATTGCTCAGCCAATCAATATCTTGCATAAAATTCTCTTCCGACAAACGCCAGGCCAATGCGGCGGAAGGGAAGAAAGCGAATTTATGGTTCTTACTGAATTTAGACGAACCGTCATATCGTGCGGTGACAGTCAACAGATATCTTTCCATCAGGTTATAATTGGCACGTCCCAGGAAAGAAGCCATCCGGTAATCGCTGTAACCGGAAGACGGAGTTCCGGGTGTAGAGGCTACTCCCAAATTATTCGTTTCATAGACATCGCGCAGAAATCCTGTACCTGAGCCGCCCAAATCATTATACTGATAGGTCTGGAAAGTAACACCACCCATCAGGTTCAATGCATGATTCTTATTGAACCGCTTGTCGTAGGTCAAAATATTCTCATTAATAATAGTATAATAATTAGATTTTGACTTAGATGCATCACCATCCAATTTACCTCCGGCAGACAAACCAATCGGAATGTACCGATCGGAACTACCCGCATTGACTTCAGCACCGGCATTCACCAGGAAAGTCAATCCGTCGATAATCTCATAGATAAGCGACATATTCGCCAGTAAGCGGGAATTAACGGTTTTATTCTTATACAATTCAGCCATACCGACAGGGTTTGTTCCTCCCCAGGGAGTTCCCGAGAAATTGGTGTACTTGCCATCGGCATCTCTTATTTCCTGTATCGGAGCCATGACCATTGCCGTATAAGCAATCGCTCCCCAGCCATCCGCATTACTGTTCGCTGTATTCTGAGTTCCGTATGAATAAGCAATACTGGCATTCAACGACAAATTTCTCGCCAGCTTCTGGTCGCCATTAATACGCAATGCAAAACGGTTATAATCAGAACCTTTGATAATACCTTCCTGGTTCATATAGTTCAGAGAGGAGTACAACTTCGTTTTATCCGTACCGCCCGAAACAGATACCTGATGACTATGCGTCAAGGCAGTCTGATAAGCCAGATCCTGCCAGTCATTGTTCGGCAGCAGAGCTGCTTGCTCCGGTGTGATGGCAATACCGTTCCCGTCATTCTGGGAAACTTCATTTACCATGGCGATATAATCATCTTTTCCCAGTAAGTCCAGTTTCTTTCTTAAAGAAGAAACACCGACATATCCATTATATTCAAGGACCGTATCGCCGGTACGTCCTCTTTTCGTCGTAATCATAACGACACCGTTTGCACCACGTGAACCGTAGATAGCCGTAGAAGATGCATCTTTCAATACTTCCATCGACAGAATGTCTTCCGGATTAATATCCGAATTCATCTTTTCTACCGGCATACCGTCAATGACATAAAGCGGTTCGTTACCACCTGCCAGGGAGTTACTTCCACGGACACGAATCATCATTGATTCACCTGGCTGACCGGTTCTGGCATTAACCTGCACACCGGCTATTTGTCCCAGCAACGCACGGTCGGCACTGGTTATACCCACCTGGCTCACGTCCTTCATCTGCACGGAACCGACAGCTCCCGTCAGGTCGCTCTTCTTTACCGTACCATAACCGATAACCACAACCTCATCCAAGGCTTCGGAATCCTCGCGAAGTGAAACATTTACGACATCTCCGCTTCCAACCTTTACTTCCTGGGTGTTGTAACCGATATAAGATATCTGCAACACACCACCTTCCGGGACTTCCAGACTATACCGTCCGTTCATATCCGTAACTGTCCCGTTCGTTGTTCCCTTTACGACTACATTCGCACCAATAACGGGTTCACCGGTTTCATCCTTCACAACTCCTGATATATTTTTCGTTGAAGAAACAGTCCGGGCTTGCTTGTTGATTATAATATGTCCGTTACTGAACGTTATCGAACAACCGGAACCTTCCAGCAACTGTTCCATAACCTCTTTCACATTACTGTTCTTTGGTAACTTTGTCAGGACGCGGGAATCGTTTACTTCCTGCGTGTTATAATCGACAAACAGTTTGGTCTGTTGCTCGATTTGTTTGAAGGCTGTCTTCAGTGTTACATTGCTTCCGGTCAGGCGCACTTGTTGATGTTGCGCATAAGAAAATAAACTGATGGAAGATAAAGCTGTAATAAACAACAGCCTGGATACACTTTTTCCGTTATTTATACGTATTAGATTAGTTAATTTCATATATTTGTACATTTGAAAATTGAATATTAATAAAACCATGACGATTTACTCGTCAATCCAAAGATGTTCAAGATTCGATTTCGAATTCCGGAAAGAGGGATTTTCGCACTTTCTGTCTTTCCGGTTTTCTTTTGTTCATATTTGTTTACTCCTATATTTTAGTTTATAAATACCACCTTTCCTTTTATTTTATAATGTATACCAATCAGTTGTTGCAGAATGTTCAGCACATCTTCCAGCTTTTCACCCGGCGAGAATTTGACATTATAATATTCTCCCGCAAACTTTTGGGAATTATAATGAATCGTCACATTGAACTTACGTTCCAAAGAGGCCATCAGACGGCTGAAAGATGTATTTTCAAATATCAGATAGCCGTTTCTTTCCATATTATATAAAGAAGCGTCGATAGAATGAACCATCACAGTATGTTCCGAATGCGAATAAACCAACTGTTGGTCAGGCTTTAGCACAGTCGGCTGAATGTCTTCATTCCTAACAGATACCAGTACACTTCCTTCCTCCAATGTTGCCATGGAACAGGAGTCGCCCGGATAAGCCTCCACGGTAAAGACAGTACCCAACGCCTGGACATCAAGGTAAGTCGTCTTCACAACAAAGGGTTGCTCCGGATTCTTACGGACAGAGAAGGATGCTTGCCCGGTCAGGTAAACCGTTCGTGTATCAGTATCGGTAAAATCTTTCGGATAAACCAACAGCGTACCGGCATCTACCCACACCTTCGAACCGTCAGGCAATACCACCTGCTCACTTTCTCCGTAAGGGACGAATACCTGTGCCATTTCCACATGACGGACCGGTTTAAAACGGTCGGTTGCCCAATAGGTCGTTCCGGCAGTCATCATCATCAAGACAATAACGGCCGCATATTTCAACCACTGGCGATAGAATGGCACCGAACGTTCACGAACGGGGAGCACGGAAAGATGCCTTTGCAAAGCCTTCCAATCACTATGGGTAGAATCCGTCACCTCCAGCTGAGATTTCTTCCACAAATCCTGCAACATTTCTTCCTTCTCCGTTTTTGCATCGTCCGCCTTCAACCAACGCCCAAACAAGATACGTCCATATCGGGAAAAGTGCTTTCCGAAGTAGAGCTGCATGAGTTGTTTTATCTTGTTGTTCTCTTCCATAAAATATCCGTCTTTATATGGATGTAGGTTTATGACAACAATACACACAATCTAAAATCAACTTTTTTTGAAAATAGTTTGATTCCGGTACTAACGGGTGCTATCGTTGAATGTGTTTCATAGTAATGAAACAGTTGTTTCTATATGATGGAACACTTGTTTCATTAAGATGAAACACTTTTGGGGAACGGCAGTGCTCAGCCCAAACTGGTAAACAAAAAAAGATAAAGAACCTTACGAAGAATGGACAGGGCAGCAGTCAAATGGTTTTCGACTGTACGTTTACTGATTCCCAAACGGGTGGCGATCTCATCATTCGATAAACCCTGCTCACGACTCATCTTATAAATTAGCTTTCGTTGAGGAGACATTTGTTCGACAGTCCGGTTGATAAGGTTTTGCAATTCACGTGCAAACATCGCTTCCTCTTCCGATTGGGAGATGGAGGCTTCCAGTAAAAACTCATTGGTATACTTTTCTGAAACGGCAAGACGGTCGAAATAATCATAAACGGTAAAGCGCGCCATCTGAAAGAGATAGGAGGAAAAAGAACGGACGTCTCTCAGTTTTTCCCGGTCTTTCCATATGGAAAGAAACAAATCCTGGGATATATCACGACTGATTTCCTTGTCGTGCGTCAGGCCGACAAGGAAATATACCAACCTAGGTTGGTAGTCGAAAAAAAGCTGTTCAAAAGCTTTTATGTTTCCTCTTGCGATCTCCCTCAAGATATGTTGCTCCTCTGGTAATTCCATAACTAGTGCGAAGTAACAAAAAATATCAGAAATAAAATTATTTACTTTGATAAATTCATAGAAAACACGGGAACATAAACTACCTTTGTCTTATCTCGTAAGCATAAATAAAAAACAGGAGTAATTATTATGGAAGTTGCAAAAAGAATCCCTTACGGCATTTCCAATTTTGTGGAAGTGGTGGAGCAGAACCAGTATTATGTGGATAAGACGATGTATTTGCCTATGCTGGAAGAGCAACCCAGTAATTTGTTTTTCATCCGGCCCCGGCGTTTTGGCAAGAGCATCTTTCTGAGTATGCTCCGGGCCTATTATGATATTGCTCAAAAAGAGAAGTTTCAAAAACGTTTCGGCAATTTGTGGATAGGAGAGCATCCCACCCCTTTACAAGGAACATTTCAAGTACTTTATTTGGATTTCTCACGTGCCAGTGGCGGCAGTGGTTCACTATCAGAGAACTTTGACCGGTATTGCAGTATGGTGATGGATATGTTCGGCATGTCTTACGAGTCTTATTATTATCCGGGGTTTGCCAATGAAATGAAAGCATTGCCCGATTTTGTCAGCAAACTGAACTATTTGAATCTTCATGCACCCGAAACCGGGGCGCATCTCTATCTTATTATCGACGAATATGATAACTTCACCAATATAATACTCAATGAGCAAGGTAATGACGTTTACCATGCTCTCACACATGCCAGCGGGTTCTATCGCGAGATTTTCAAGAAATTTAAAGGAATGTTCGAACGTATCTTCATGACCGGCGTCAGTCCTGTTACGTTAGACGATCTTACCAGCGGATTTAATATCGGCTGGAACATCAGCACCGAACATCAATTCAATATGATGCTGGGTTTCAGCGAAAGTGATGTCCGTGAGATGTTTCAGTATTATAAGGATGCCGGACAACTAAAGGGAGATGTCGAGGCGATGATAACTGAGATGAAGCCGTGGTATGACAATTATTGTTTTGCAAAAGAGAGCTTGACGCGTGATCCGAAGATGTTCAACTGTGATATGGTGTTTTATTATTTGCGTAACTATATGAATCTGGATAAAGCACCCGAACAGATGATTGACCCTAATACCCGTACCGATTACAACAAGATGAAGAAGCTCATTCAGTTGGATCATCTGGATGGTGACCGTAAAGGGGTACTCCGGAAGATTACTGAAGAGGGGGAAATTGTAACGACCTTGGCTACTACTTTTCCAGCCAGCCAGATTACTGACCCGGAACTTTTTCCCAGTCTGCTGTTCTATTATGGAATGTTGACCATAACCGCTACACGGGGGAATTATCTGGTACTGAGTATTCCTAATAATAATGTGCGTAAACAATATTACGAATATCTGCTGGAGGAATATCAACGTCAAAATAAGAAGTATATCAATCTGAATGATTTAGGATTGATGTTCTATGACATGTCTTATGACGGTAAATGGCGCGAAGCCCTTGAATTCATTGCTCATGCCTACAAGGACAATTCTTCTGTACGCAGTATGATTGAGGGCGAACGAAATATACAAGGCTTCTTTACTGCCTATCTTAGTGTGAGTGCCTATTATCTGGTTGCTCCTGAAGTGGAATTGAACCATGGCTTTTGCGATATGTTTTTGATGCCCGACCTGCAACGCTATAGCGGGGTGGCGCACAGTTATATTCTGGAACTGAAATATCTGCCATCGAAAGAGTATGAAACAAAAGCTCCTGCCCAGTGGCAGGAAGCTGTTGATCAGATACATCGTTATGCTGAGGCCCCGAGGGTACAACAACTCATTCAAGGCACAAGATTGCATTGCATAGTAATGCAATTCAGCGGATGGGAACTGGCAAGGATGGAGGAGGTATAGAAAAAATATTCAGATTCATTCAAAAAAAGAGAGAGCTTATATTTTCATAAGTTCTCTCCAACCAGTTACTTCGAATGTGATGTATTCTGTGACTATCTGTTCCAAATCTTCTATCCCGACTCGGTGCATGATTAATTCCTCAAACATGGTGAACATCCATGCCGTGTGCAGGTGGATAGAAAAGTCGGTTACATTGATATTCATTTGCGGATGTTTCTCTTTCATATCTCTGAAGTACTCTTTCACGAGTGATGTGGAGCGTTCGGTGAAGTTCTCTTTGAAGTTTTCCAGTGAAGAACCCTGTGCATGGAAAAATAGCAGTACCAACAATTTGCGATGCTTTTGTATCAATGTCATGTACTCTTCTATCACATATCTTAGGTATTCTGTGGAATACATTTCCATGATATCTGCTCCATAACGACCGTGATGTTCGTGCAGCATTCTTTCGAATGCACTGATTACAGGCCGTACCACCGTACAGAAAATATCATCCTTACTTTTGAAGTAGTTATAGATATTGCTCAACCCTACCTGTGCTTCTTGCGCAATTTCACGCATGGAAGCCTTCGGAAAGCCGTTTTCGAGGAATACCTTTTCGGCAGCTTTCAAAATTTCTTTTTGTATGTCATCTTTAGAGTATTGCATAAGTTTTATTTCTCGACTGCAAAGTAGGGGAGAATCCGCGTTTTCTGAAATACCCATTAATGATGGTTTTTTGTTAGATTTTTATAAAAATCACAATTATTGGGTATTGCCTAGGTCGCTGAAAGCATGCAACTTTGCGCGTATAATCTAACTATAAACTACTATATGGTGAAACTAACGAATCATAAAAAGACAATTGACAGACCTTTAGGTTGTAAGAGATGGGGAATAATAGCTATTATTATTATTATTTTTGCAGGTAGCTTATCTTTTTTACTGTACTCTTACTTTTCGCATGATGCTGATAATCCTCAGTGTAACTGTTTGCTATGTATGCTTAATCATGTTCCTGAAGAGGGAGAGTACATTTATAACCGCTATTTGATATTTATTAGTTTTATCTGGATTGCTGTGATCTTTGCAGCTGTCTTTTTAGTGAATTACTGCTTTGTAAAAAAGAACAAAAAGAAATAGTGTTCGTTTAAGTACCTACTTATTATTATTTTTAATAACACAATACTCATATTTGGGTATTGCCCGCCTTTTTAACTCCCTCTACTTTTGCGCCAACAAAATTTAAGATAAAAGATGAAAAAATTAACTTGCTTATTCGCCTTAGGTTTCTTGCTTTTTAACAATACTTTACGGGCTAATGAACCCGAAAAAGTAACCTCAACAGAAGAGGTATCTGAAACTGCGGCAAAGAAAGAGAGAATAAAACAGGTAACAAAAGATGACGACTACGAAAAGTTCCGTTTCGGTGGATACGGAGAGATGGTAGCAAAGTTTATGAATTACGGAACGAATCGTTTCTATGGTGGGGTCGATAACAGTGATCACCGCAATACCATTGCGATTCCTCGTTTTGTGTTGGCTTTTGACTACAAGTTTAATTCCAAGTGGATACTGGGTGCTGAGATAGAGTTTGAAGCAGGAGGTGTAGGTCTTGAAACTGAACTTGAGAATTCAGAAAACGGTGAGTATGAGACAGAAATGGAAAAGGGTGGAGAAGTCGCTCTTGAGCAGTTTCACATTACCCGTCTGATACATTCGGCTTTCAATATTCGTGCCGGTCATTTGATTGTACCTATGGGATTGACCAATGCACACCATGAGCCTATCAACTTCTTTGGAACATCTCGTCCTGAGGGTGAAACCACAATTATTCCTTCTACCTGGCATGAGACAGGATTGGAATTCTTCGGTTCTTTTGGTAAAGGATATGCGCGTTTTGATTATCAGGCAATGATTGTTGCCGGCTTGAATGCTGATGGTTTTGGTCGCGATAACTGGGTTGCCGGTGGTAAGCAGGGACTCTTTGAACAAGATAACTTTACTTCGCCTGCTTATGTAGTACGTCTGGACTATAAAGGGGTATCGGGGTTGCGTGCAGGTGTTGCTTTTTACTATTGTAATGACGTGACGGCCAATGCTGATAAGAATTATAAGTATAGCAGTGTAGGCCGCTCATCAGTGAAAATTTACTCTGCCGATGCACAGTATAAAAATAAATATGTTACCGCTCGTGGTAATATCATTTATGGTGATTTAGAGAATTCTTCCAAGATCAGCAAGGTTACTCTTTCCAATAACTCCAATTATTATCACGGTGCTATGCGTAATGTAGCTAAGAATGCCCTGTGCTATGGCTTGGAGGCTGGTCTTAACCTGAGTGCTTTCTTCTCGCAGAAGAAATGTCCGGTTATTTATCCTTATGCCCGTTATGAATACTACAACCCGCAGGAAGAGGCAGAAGGTTCTGCTACAATGGAGAAGCGCTGTCAGGTAAGCAAATGGACGGCAGGAGTTAACTGGTTTGCATTGCCGAATCTGGTTGTAAAGGCCGATTATACTACCCGTCATATTGGTACGAACAAGGTATTTGGATCGACTAAATATAACAATGAAAATGAATTTGCTATCGGTATAGCTTATGTCGGTTGGTTTACCAAGAGATAGTTCAAATAGGTATTTATAATTAATTTAATGTTTAAGTAATATGAAAAAGTTTTTTTATTTGTCGGCTCTTTCATTGGGCATGATGTGTTCCATTACGGCTTGTAGTGATGATGACACTACGACTATAGACGCTAAAAATCTTGACTATACGGCGGAGAATGCAAGTAGTTGGGGAAATTACATGCGAGTAGTTGCACAATTGTTGGTGAATGATGCTACTGCTCTTTATGATGACTGGGCGGTTAAATACAACGAAGGTGGAAGTTATGCAGATTTCTTTAAGAATCAAGATGCTTTGACGAGTGTTGAGCAGTTGATTGACGGCTGTGTAGACATTGCCAATGAAGTAGGTACTGCCAAAATTGGTGACCCTTACGATCTTTTCATACATAATAATGAAGAAAAGGCTTTGTATGCTGTAGAGTCATGGTATAGCTGGCATTCTCGTGAAGACTATCGTAACAATATCTATTCTATTCGCAATGCTTATTACGGAACACGTACAGGGGCTATTAGCGAGTTATCTCTCTCAAAAGCAGTAGCCGCGGTAAATGCTAATCTTGATACTGAAGTAAAAAAAGCGATTGATGACGCAGCAGCAGCAATTTGGGCTATCCCGAGTCCTTTCCGCAACAATATCAATAGTCCGGAAGCAGTAAGTGCTATGGAAGCTTGTGCCACTTTAGAGGGAGTACTCAAGGGTAGTTTGAAGAGTTGTATCGAAGGTATTGATAAAACAGTGTTGGCTGAAGTCGTAAAAAATTATGTGGATGTAGTTGTATTACCTACTTACTCTGATTTGAAAGCGGGAAATCAGGCTCTTTTCGATGCTGTTGAGACATTCCGTACTTCTCCCAGCAATGCTAACTTCAAGGCTTGCGCCACAGCATGGCTTGCTGCTCGTACACCGTGGGAAACCAGTGAGGCATTCCTTTTTGGTCCGGTTGCCGACAAAGGTCTTGACCCCAATATGGATAGCTGGCCACTCGATCAGGATGGTATCGTACAGATCCTGACTTCCGGTAACTATTCAGACTTGAACTGGGATGGTGACTATGATGAAGAAGATGATAAAATTGCCGGTGCACAAGCTTTGCGTGGTTACCACACTTTGGAATATTTGATCTTCAAAGATGGCGAAGCCCGTACCATTCAGTAAGATTTTTACTTGTTAGAAATCAGATTTTGCGGAAACAGCGGGATAATGAATATTCTGTTGTTTCCGCAACATCTGCGTTAAAAAGATAAATGTTAGTTACGTATTTTGCAATAATAATTCAATAACGAATGAATGGCTTATTAAAATACTCATTTCCAATCTGTTTTTCGCTTCTGGCATTGTTTGCTTGCGAAAATGATGGAATTGATGTGGATAATATAGAAGTATCTGCCGGCTTTGCCCTCTCTGCCGGTACTGCTACCAACTTCCTGACTTCCTCTTATGCTTATGACAGGTCGGCTGACTGGATAACAGGGGCATACGATAAACGTTTCACCCGTGGTGACAAATTGTATGATGATATCCGCACCAGTAGTAATGGAATAGGTGGAGGACTGGGACCGGTTTATGCCGGTTATTCTTGTGGTAGCTGTCACCGAAATGCCGGACGTACGCAACCTACTTTGTGGAGCGAAGGTGGTTCCGGTAGCTCCGGCTTTTCGTCTATGTTGGTTTATATTAGTCGTAAGAATGGAGCTTTCTTTCAGGATTATGGACGTGTGCTTCATGATCAGGCTATTTATGGTGTGAAGCCCGAGGGAAAACTGAAAGTGGAATATACCTATGAGACTTTCCAGTTCCCTGATGGTGAGACGTATGAACTTTGCAAACCCAATTATTCTATTTATGAATGGTATGCGGACAGCATCAAACCCGAAGACCTGTTCTGTACGGTGCGTATTCCTCTGCGCCACGTAGGTATGGGACAAATGATGGCGCTCGATCCCACTGAAATTGAAGCTTTGGCTGCTAAAAGCAATTATCCGGAATATGGTATCAGTGGCCGTTGCAACTATATCTCCGAGAGAGGAATGAGAAGTTTAGGCTTGTCCGGTAATAAAGCACAGCATGCCGACCTGACAGTGGAACTTGGTTTCTCCAGCGATATGGGAGTTACGAACAGCCGCTATCCCGAAGAAATCTGTGAAGGACAGGCACAAGTAAATCAAGGCAGTATGATGGGACTTTCTTATGCCCAGTTGGATGTATCTACGGAAGAAATGGAGAATGTAGATCTCTACATGCAGAGCCTTAGTGTTCCGGCACGTCGCAATGTGAATAATGAACAAGTGATCAAGGGTGAGCAGAATTTTTATAAGGCGAAGTGCCATCTCTGCCATGTAACCACCTTGCACACAAAACCACGTGGTTCTATACTGCTGAACGGAACCCGCCTTCCTTGGCTGGGTAGTCAGACAATTCATCCATATTCGGACTTCCTGCTTCATGACATGGGCTCTGAAATTATGGGCGTAGGACTGAATGATAACTATGTAAGCGGTTTGGCCCGTGGCAACGAATGGCGTACGACTCCGCTTTGGGGTATCGGATTGCAGGAAACTGTGAATGGTCATACTTACTTCTTGCATGATGGGCGCGCCCGCAACTATATTGAGGCTATCATGTGGCACGGTGGTGAAGGTGAAGCATCGAAGAATCTCTTCAAAAAGATGAGTAAAGAAGATCGTAATGCTTTGGTCGCATTTCTGAAATCATTATAAAACAAATAACGAACAATAAAACCAATAAGTATTATACAAGCAATTATGAAGAAATTAATTTTAATGGTTGTAATGGCTGCCCTTTCGTTGGCTGCTATGGCACAGCATGAAGAAGATACAGAAAACGGTGTAGTGTCACTTGCCGGAAGAGAGGGATTTACGATAGAAACCAAGAAGGGAGACTTTGTATTCAAGCCCTATCTGTTGGTACAGACTTGTGCAAATTTCAATTGGTATGATGATGAAGGCCTGGATAAGGCATACAATCAGGATAATGTAGCTAATTCCGGTTTCTCAATTCCCTATGCTGTATTGGGCTTCACTGGTAAAGCTTTTGGTAAAGTAGCCTTTAATCTTTCTATCAATGCGGCTGCCAGTGGGGGAGCATTGCTTCAACAAGCATGGTTCGATGTACAACTTAAAAAACAGTTTGCCGTGCGTGTCGGTAAATTCAAAACACCTTTCTCACATGCTTATCTGACGACGTTGGGCGAAACATTGTTGCCGCAGTTGCCAGTATCATTGACTTCCGCCATCATTCTGCCTTATTCCTTGAATGCGGTAACGCCTAACATCGGTACCGGTTTTGACCTCGGTGTTGAAATTCACGGATTGTTAGCTGATAAATTTGGCTATGAAGTAGGTTTATTCAATGGTACCGGTTCTTCTGTAAATACAGCTACAAAAACTCTGAGTGATGATTGGCATATTCCTTCTTTACTGTATGCGGGACGCTTTACTTATATGCCTAAAGGTGTGATGCCGTCCACTCAAGGTAATCCTAACCGTTTGAATGAAGATAAGATCATGTTCGGTGTATCGGCTTCAATCAATGTGGAAAGTGAGAATGAAAGTACCAATGATACCCGTGTGGGAGTGGAATTTGCCATGTTAAAGAATAAACTGTATCTGGGCGCCGAAGCATACTATATGAATGTGGGCTTCACCGATCGTCAGAAAATAAATGAGACATACAATTACCTGGGTGGTTATGTACAGGGCGGCTACTTTGTAGCTCCCCGTTTGCAGGCTGCCTTGCGTTATGACTTCTTTAACCGTAACGGTACCAGCGATGACGGATTTCTGAATATGCCGGCTGTGGGTGTGAATTATTTCTTTAAGGGTTGTAACCTGAAACTCCAGGCTATGTACCAGTATATTGCCCGTACGGGGCACGATACACAGCTCGACCGAGATAATGATAATTTAGGTCTGGCCACTCATTCTGCAACAGTAATGCTGCAATATACTTTCTAAAAAAACAAAGAGAGTAGTTATGAAGAAATGTATATTATTCTTTGCTGCTATCTGGATGACACTCTGCTTCTGTTCATGTGATGATGGAAGAATCTATGAGAAGGAGATAGAGGTGCAGCGTGGTGGCCGAGTCCTAAAGTTGACAGGTCGTTTCAGTGGTATCAGCAATTGGACGGATGATTATAGTGTCGTTGTGGCAGGCTTCAATGATAAAAGTGAATACGCTGTTATAACGAAATCACTGCCAGTCAATGTAACCGACGGAACAGATATCGTTATGACACTGGGAGGTATCAGTGATGAAGTGAAATCACTCAAATTGTGTGTTATCAGTCGTCTGCGCGAATGTATTGTCGAATTTAAGACGATGGAAGATGAAGAACTCGCAGCTATTACAGATACTATATTAATGGATGTGGGAACACTGGACGTGGGTATGTTCAGTTCCATCCAGTCACAGGTTTTCGATAAAAGATGTGTAGCGTGCCATGGGCAGACCGGTTCTGCATCGGGTAATTTATTTCTGACGGAGGGTAAGAGCTATCATGCGTTGGTCAACCAGCCGGCGCATAAGAATAGTGATATACTATTGGTGAAGCCCGGCAGTGCAGAAGAGAGTTTTCTACATCTGGTCTTGAACAGGGCTGGTGATACGAGTATGAACCATACCGATATGCTGTCAGAAGATGAGCAACCCTTATTGAAACTGATAGATAATTGGATAAACGAAGGTATTTTTTTGAATAACGAGTAAACGATATTGGAAATGAACAACAAAAAACAACCAACCAATCAATCAGAGAATACATTAACCGAGATTTTTAAATATGAAGTAAAAGAAGGCGTTTCAGAGTTTCATGTAATGATTCACTCTACCCGGCCGGAAGACACTTATGAAGAACAATTAAATGCAGTAGCCAATGCCTACAATGATTTGCTTGCAGGTGAATTGAAAGGTGCCATGGCTGTGTTTAAACGTTATTTCCTGAGTGATACCGCCAATCAGGCTGACCTCCTGCTGGCTATCACTACCGAAAGTTCCGACTGTGCTCTTTCCGTGGTAGAGCAGCCCCCTTTGGATGGGACGAAAATAGCTTTGTGGGCTTATTTACAGACCAATGTGCAGACACAAGTGCTGCACAACGGATTGTTTGAAGTAAAGCACAATGCGTACCGCCACCTGTGGGGAGGCAGTGTTTTCAATCGTGCCGCAAATTCTGAGTACCAGACCCGTTTGTTGCTGAATGACTACGCGATGCAACTTATGGAACAAGGATGTAAATTGGCGGATAACTGTATCCGTACCTGGTTCTTCGTACAGAATGTGGATGTGAATTATGCCGGTGTGGTAAAGGCGCGTAATGAGGTTTTCGTCACTCAGAACCTGACGGAAAAAACACACTATATTGCCAGTACAGGTATCGGCGGACGTCATGCTGATCCTAAAGTATTGGTGCAAATGGATACCTATGCTGTGGCAGGCTTAAAGCCGGAACAGATACACTTCCTTTATGCTCCTACGCATCTGAATCCTACTTATGAGTATGGTGTCAGCTTTGAACGCGGAACGTATGTCGATTACGGTGACCGGCGTCAAGTGTTTATTTCAGGTACGGCAAGTATCAACAATAAAGGGGAAGTAGTATACCCCGGCGACATCCGTAGGCAGACGGAACGGATGTGGGAAAATGTAGAAGCCTTGCTGAAAGAGGCGGAGTGCACGTTTGATGATTTGGGGCATATGATTGTTTACTTGCGTGACATTGCAGACTATGCAGTTGTGAAGAGTATGTATGACAAGTGTTTCCCAGATACTCCTAAAGTATTTGTACATGCGCCTGTATGCCGTCCCGGATGGTTGATCGAAATGGAATGTATGGGAGTTAAGGCTTTGAAGAATAAGGAATATGCACCTTTTTAATCTGAAGAAAAGTCTCGTCTCCTTATATATCTGTCTGGTGGCTTTACTTGCTGTGGTGACCTTTGTGGAGCATGTACGCGGAACAGAGTTTGTAGAAAAGTATGTTTATCATACAGTTTGGTTTTGTTGTTTGTGGGGAGTACTTGCTGCATTGGCAGTTGTCGTGTTGGTTAAGCGGCAGTTGTGGCGGCATCTCCCGGCATTGTTGTTGCATGGCTCCTTCCTTTTTATCTTGGTGGGAGCCATGATTACATTTTCATGCAGCAAGAAAGGATATATGCATCTCACAGTAGGCACTGAGGTGGGAACTTTCATAGACCAAGACAGTAAGCGGGTGATCGAATTACCATTCACATTGTGTCTGGACAGTTTCCGGGTGGAGTATTATCCGGGGACGGAGGCTCCGGCAGATTATGTCAGCTATATCCGGGATGCGGAACCAGTTTCCATGAATCGTATCCTCTCTCGTCAGGGGTATCGCTTTTACCAGTCTTCTTTTGATGATGATAAGGAGGGGAGTTGGTTGTCAGTGAATTATGATCCGTGGGGAATAGGGGTTACGTATGCAGGATATATTTTGCTGGGTATCTCCATGTTGTGGATGCTTGTCGGTCGCAGTGGAGAATTCCGTAGATTACTCAGGCATCCATTGCTTCGGAAAGGGGGAATGTTTGTGTGGTTGCTCATGGCTGTGGTAACGGTGGTGCAAGCAGAAAACAGAAGCCTTCCGGCACTTGCACTCAGGCAGGCGGATAGTCTGGCATTCAAACAAGTGATTTATCATGATCGCGTAGTACCTTTTAATACTCTTGCACGAGACTTTGTATTGAAACTGACCGGAAAACCTTCTTATGGTGGTATGACACCCGAACAGGTTGTCGGAGGTTGGCTACTTCGTCCGGAGGTTTGGCAGAATGAACCGATGATTTATATAAAGAGTGCGGAACTTCGTCATTTACTCCGGTTATCGTCTTCTTATGCCCGTCTTACTGATTTGTTTGATGGACAAAACTATCGATTGCAGGAATTTTGGAAGGGTGGACAAAAGCCACATATGAAAATGACTTCGTTGGAAAAGGCTATCATGGAAACGGACGAAAAGGTAGGATTGATACTGATGCTACGGAGTGGAACACTTATCCATCCTTTACCGGAAGATGGGAGTATAAAACCACTATCTGACGTAAAAGTGCAGGCTGAAATATTGTACAATCGTATTCCATTCAGCAAACTGTTGTTCATGTTCAATCTGACTGTAGGGATGCTGGCATTTTTCTATTTACTTTATTGCAGCATGCATCGTTCGGCAGGTAAGGCATGGAGCGTTTTTACAGTTGCACTTTATGCAGCATTCCTTTTTCAACTCTTTGGCTACTGTTTGCGGTGGTATGTTGGCGGACGTATTCCGTTGAGCAATGGATATGAAACCATGCAATTTATGGCACTGTGTACACTTCTGCTTGCATGCATATTCCGGTGTCGCTTCTCTTTTACGTTGTCTTTTGGATTGCTCATTTCGGGTTTTGCCTTGTTGGTAGCTTATCTTGGGCAGAACAATCCTCAGATCACTCCTCTGATGCCTGTGTTGCTGTCTCCCTGGTTAAGTATTCATGTTTCTCTGATTATGGTATCTTATGCATTGTTTGCCTTTATGATGCTAAATGGATTACTGGCATTCTGCATAGGAGGTTGGCGAAAAAAGGCAATCGATTCGGAGATTCAGGAACAGCGTAAGGTCCGTGTGGAGCAATTGATGCTTTTCAGTCGGTTGATGCTCTATCCGGCAGTATTTTGTCTGGGGGCGGGAATTTTTATTGGTGCTGTGTGGGCAAATGTTTCATGGGGGCGTTATTGGGCCTGGGACCCGAAAGAAGTCTGGGCTTTGATCTCCTTTTTAATCTATGGTGCGGCATTCCACGGACCATCGCTTGCCGTCTTCCGGCAACCCCGGTTCTTCCATGCTTATATGGTGTTGGCTTTCCTTACGGTGCTGATGACTTACTTCGGAGTAAATTATCTGCTGGGCGGTATGCATAGCTATGCCTGATTATCTTTCTATTTTCGGATGATATAATAAAAATGCCTGCGGAATTCGCCTATGCACCCAAAGAGAACGCCCGGTACGTGTTTTCCGGGTAGGGGCAGGCCGGCTCCCCCCCGTATCAGCGTGACCGTGCCGGAAGAGGTGAGCCAACAGGAGGACCTGCTGGTAGCCCGGTCATCTGAGCTCGGGGGAAACAGTAACACGGCTGTTGCACTGACCTTCAACCATGCACTGACCGCCGTCAGATTCGTGTGCGGGAATGATATGCGGGAAGGTACGGTCAAGCAGGTCCGTTTGAAAAACGTTTATTCCAGAGGAACTTACAATATGGGGACACAAACCTGGAGCGGTTTGGATACTCCCGCCTCCTTCTCACAGGCATTGGATAAAGTGACGACAGGAACAGCTGACGAGGCGCTCACGAGTGAGGCGCAGACCTTTATGATGCTGCCCCAGCGGTTTCCTGAGGGCGCGCAGATAGAAGTCTTATTCACAGACGACACCCATACAGGCCACACTTTAATAGCCGATATAAAAGGAAGTGAGTGGCCGATGGGCAAGACTGTGACCTACAAAATATCCAGTAGTTCTCTCAACTGGACTTACACGCTTGATGTCACTGCCCTGGCCGATTTTACATATACCGGTGGTACACAGCAATATTGTGTTACCAGTTACAGGCAAAACGCCCAAGGGGAAAAAGAAGCTGCCGAATGGACCGCACAATATGCAGAAGACGGAACCACGTGGACAGACACCAAGCCGGTATGGCTTACCGCATTCACGGCATCTGGTACCGGCGGTGAATTTGCGCAACCTTGTGATGCGACGGTCGAGGCGCAGACCGGAATATCAAATGATTTACATGAGAATGCTTTGAAGGCGGCCACAGCCAAGGGATCGGAAACCACACCGTATAACCTTTCCAACAACACCGGGGGGAATACTGTTGAGAACACTGCCAACTGTTACGTGGTCAACGCTCCCGGTTACTATTCTTTGCCGCTGGTATATGGCAATGCGATCAAGAACTCAGCCACGAACGCTTCCGCGTATACCTCCACGGTGACAGGAACCAATATCCTGAATCCTTTCATCAACCATGCCGGGAACGGGATCACGGATCCATACATCAGCGGTAATGGATGTACGCCGGCCAAGGCCGAACTGGTCTGGCAGGATGCGATGAACCTGGTTACGGATATAAAATACAATGCCGATTCCAATGGCGGCAATATCTCTTTCAAAGTGGACCGTTCTTCCATCCGGCAAGGCAATGCCGTCATTGCGATCAAGGATGTGAGTGATGCCATCCTCTGGTCCTGGCATGTCTGGGTTACAGACGAAGACATTAACAATGTGATTGAGATAACCAATCATCAAAACGTAAAATATAATTTTATGCCCGTTAATCTGGGACAATGCGACGGTAATACCATCACCTATGAAGAACGGAGTTGCAAGGTAAAATTCATTGCCGGGGACCAGAGTAAGGAAATAACCATCAAGCAGTTGGCGAACGTAATCGCTACCGGAAGTAATGCTCCTTTTTATCAATGGGGACGTAAAGATCCGCTCTACCCTTCGAACGGAATGGGTAACACAACCAAAATCTGGTATGACAAGGAGGGAATTCCATCTACAGCAAATCCTATGAAAGGAACCTTTTCGGCCGGGAATGATTGTATCAAGAACTGTATTCTCAATCCTAATCTGATGCACAATAGATATAATGGAGATTATACCTATTACAACCTGTGGAGTGCCGATAATAAAACAACTTCTGCCAATGACAATCCTGTTAACAAGACTATTTACGATCCGTGTCCCGTTGGTTTTAAACTTCCTGCCAGTAACGCTTTCACAGGATTTACCACAACAGGAGAAAGTGTATCATCTTCCACTCAAGTTAACGGTACCTGGAGTAGTTCGGAAAAAGGTTGGTATTTTTATACAAATTCCGAAAAAACACAGAGCATTTTCTTCCCGGCGTTAGGGTATCGTAGTTATTCCACTATGCGGCCAGGTAGTATCGGGACACAGGGTTGCTTCTGGTCGGCACATCCGGTAGCGAAGGGCAATAATTATTACCTTAGAACTAGCTCAGTAGACGTACAGCCAACATATATGGTCGATCGGGGATTCGGGTATGCGCTCCGTCCTTGCCAAGACTAAAGGGTTGCAATAAAAACAAGGAGCTGCTTACTAACACAGTTGCAGCTCGAGAAAGAACACGGCACAGAGGGAAAAAAGGTAAGTCAAATTAGCCGAAGCGGAGAACATGATTCATTGCTTCGGCTTTTTCTCATCTATGTTTGGAACTCATCAGCGTCTTTCCTTAGCTCCCGAGCTGTTTATTGAGCAGCTTTACACGCTTTCAGCGTTTCTTTCTACTTCCTTCTGTCGTACTCAGAATCGATCACAGAATCGGTTCGGTTCCGGATGAATCCGTTATCTCTCTACTAGTTGCATTTGATTTCCAGCATATCAAAGGCTCTCCTCTACTTCCCCCCACATCAACAAATAACGGTATTTCACATTATTATCCTGCACTCGTTGCATCCACTGCGGTTTTCCCACTTTTTATCACTAACTTTATAGATAAAATCCCTCCGAAGAGAATTGCCAATGACACGATCAGGAAATACTCGGAATGGGAAATATATGGGAGAGGATAAAAGGAGATATCATACTATAACGAATATATTACAATATAATCTGATCCCTGATTTTTTTACTATATTTGCAAAGTATTGTATAACATTTAAAAATATGACCATGGAAAAAACATTTGCACAAATCAGTGAATTGTTTGATCAATTTTCAAAAGATGCCAGCCTCCAGGTAGAAAAAGGAAACAAAGCTGCCGGAACCCGTGCCCGCAAAGCATCACTCGAACTTGAAAAACTCCTCAAACGTTTCAGAAAAGAGTCACTCGAAGCCTCGAAGTAATTTTTACTCTGGTCTCGACGGTATGGAAATGGCGGCATAGCGTGTACCATATCGAAAAAAAACTTTTCGTTTCACAGCGGGGAGGCTTTATTAGTTGTGATAAAATTAAATATCAATTATGTGAAATTTCTATTTCGCTTCTGAAAAAACAACTCTACTTTCGTATATCTGTTGGATTCCGCAGGTGTATAGTCGGCAATTTCTCCTTAACTAATTCTGATAATACGTTCGGCCGATATTCCATGTCATTCCAGTTCTGTAGCAACCAAGCAAGCTCTTGATATATTCAAAGAATCGTTGATACCTGATGTACCAGTAGAACTGTCGGCAGCACCAGTTACTCTCACGGATAAACTGTATTTTTTCGTTACACGGGCCAGTTCGTTAAAATTAAGCCTTTGTGAGGTATCCTTTAGGACACCGTATTGGAAGCAAAAAAGAAATAGATAGGTGTACCAATACATTCCCCATCAGCGTATGAAAAAAACATTGGAATCCATAGAAAGGGTGTCCTGAAAGCCAAACTGCATATTTCGGGAAATCGTATAATTACATGATGGCTTTCCACTTTCAGATTGAAAGGTTGTCGTGTCAAGAAGTGATGAACCGCTCCAATAGCTATGCTTCAGCCCTCCACGAAGTGAGTTCAAACCGCTGTAAGCGTTATTGGATATGTACATCTAGTTATATTATATTTATAAAAATATCAAAAACAATAAGTTACAATATACCATAAGAAGCTATTTTTATTTATCCGAACACAAAGTTATGCTTTAAAAATAAAATGTCAAGGCTGAAATGAATTATGATTTTTTAAATATGCTAAATTGCTTCTGTTTTAATACTGTTGTCTTTTCACTTATAAACATACCAACTCCGGAGGCAAAGGCTGGGATGGTTTGTCGGCATATTCGCCGTTAAACCGTCCTGTTTTCGTTTAACGAAAACACAACTTGCTGTCCCCTAATGGGGACAACGTTTTGAATATCACGCTATATCCATATAGTGCTATAAAGCCTTTTGTCAGGGGAAAAATGCATACGGTTTCTGCCATTTTTTCCGCATTTCCGGTTTTTTGAATGTAAATGTTTCCCCACAGAACATGCGTCTTCCCACTATACTGCTATAACTATATAGCCATATAAAAGAATCAGAAATTAAAATATCATTGATTGACAGCATAATTCACCGATTTACGGGAATGTCTTCTGTAGTCTTTAGTCCGCTATACCACTATCAGTATAGCTTTAGTTATCTCTATTTCGAGGTCATCCTCTATGCAGCTCACCATATCATGTTATATCACTATCAGCATATCCCCGTTTATCCTTATTCCGATGTCACGCCCTATACCGCACGGCATTCGTTTGGAACCCTGATGCTGTCCTCCGGCATCCCGATAGAGAGCATCGCCAAGATGATGG
>OLWB01001583.1_pt1 | contig 20820 bp, 20 predicted proteins | sample 1673331 | NCBI WGS metagenome assembly OLWB01 (sample SAMEA3178943, study PRJEB25190) | human gut metagenome | biome: human gut; feature: human-associated habitat; material: faeces | place: Austria | collected 2013
TACTCATTTTATTAATTAATTTGTAGAAACATCTAGCAAAGAAACTTCTAATTGGTGGTTCACCTTTTCTTGTAACTCTTCTAGTTCCTACTGAGTCATAACCTTCTTCTTTTATAAGATTATACATTTTTGGTAAGAGTTCTGGTGGATCTTGCAAATCAACGTCCATTAAAGTTACGTAGTCTCCTGTTGATTTATTAAGTCCTGCATATATCCCAGCTTCTTTTCCAAAATTTCTTGAAAATGATAGAAATTTTACTCTTTTATCTTCTTTGGAAAGATTTTTACAGACTTCTAAAGTACTATCGCTAGAACCATCATCTACAAAGATAAGTTCAAAGTCTAACTTTTTCATTTTAACCATAACTTTATTCATTTCTTTATAAAAGATTGGAATAGCTTTTTCTTCATTATAACATGGTATTACTACTGATATTTTTTCCATATTAATCCTTCTTTCTAAAACATAATTTTATTATAAATAAAGATATTATCATTATAAAAATATTAATTATTAGTTTCGAATATATTAAATTAAAATTAATTATATTTTTAAAGATGTAAATTAAATCTAGACTAAGTATTAAATTAGTAATTTCTATTATGATTGTTTCTTTAATTTTACTTTTTATATCAAGTAATTTGTTGAAAATTATGTTTATAAATAAAGTTAATAAATATGATATCATCACATTTAGATACACGTTGTATTTAGAATAGAATAAACAGAAGAAAAATAAATTTATGAAACTTAATATTACTCCTTGATAACCAAATGAGGAAATGTTTCTGAATTTATTTAACCAACTTGTATTATTGTCTTCTTCTATGTATTTTTCTATATTCTTAACAAATTTAGCATTATTTGATTTAAATTTAACAGGTTCTTTGGATTTTGCTTCTTCTATAATTTTTTTTAGTTTATTAAAGTCATCTAATTCTGTTATATATCCTAGTTTTTTAAATTCTTTAATAATTTGTTTTTGATGATCATTAGTATGTTCTCCATATTTCTTTAGTCTAGCTGCGGCGATTACTTTTTTATTATTTCTAATACCTAATAGAATGCTGCCTACACCTCCATGGGTAATTAGCAAATCACATTTTTTTACAAGTTTTTCTAATTCTTCCTCGGAAACTAAATCAAATATTTTCATATTATCTGATTTGTATTTTGTATAGCCTGCTTGAACTATGACTTTTTCTTTTATATTTTTATTTTCTATTTCTTTATCTATTGCTTTTAATAGTCTATCAAAACTTTTGTCTTGGGTTCCTAATGTTACTAATATCATTAATAAATCCAACCCCCATCTATACTATCTTTATAAATTTTTGTCATACTTGGCCATTGAACAATAAATCTGTCTGCTACAGGGTATAACAATCTACCTGTAATTGTTTTTGTGTTTATATTAGCAAAAGTTTCAATATATATTACTTTACTTCCAAATATTTTTCCAATTAAACACATAGGGCCAGCAGTATGTGCACCTGTTGTGATAATGTAATCAGGGTGAATTCTTAAATATAAAAACAGACTCTTGAAGCAGTTATATATTAGCTTGAATGGATATGTTAGCATATGATCTTTAGTACCATATACTAAGAAATTAATTCTATCCTTGTATTTGTTTTTCATTGAAATGTTTGATTTTGTTTTTTCAGTTATAATGTGGTAATCGTAGTCTTTAAACATCTTTTTTAACTGCATCATCTCTGATAAGTGACCTCCAGTTGATGATATGAATAACACCTTTTTCATAATATCACTTCTTTTCTAGAATTTTTAACCATTTTCCTATTACTTCTTGTCCAGTAAATTTCTTAATACTCTTTCTGGCATTTTTTCCTATTGTTTTTCTAGTTTCGATATCAGCCATCAAATCTTCTACCTTTTTGATATAAGCTCTGACACTTCTATTTTTTATTAGATAACCATTATTAACGCTATCAATTAATTCTCTTGCTCCTTCTGCTGATGAGAATGCTATACAAGGTAATCCATGACTCATAGCTTCTATTAAAACAATACCAAAGCTTTCTGTATATGATGTCATTAAATAGATAGATGATTTATTTAATATTTTATCTATATATTCTTTATTTTGAAATCCGTGTAATGTAACTTTATCTTTTAAATTGTGTTCTTTGATATATGATTCTAAATTTTCTCTTTCAGGTCCATCACCAATAATATCTAAAGTCCAATCTGGATGTTTTTTTTCTAAAATACTATAGATTTTCAATAAGTCTAGATAGCCCTTTTCTTCTGATAATCTACCGACTGAAACTAATCTTTTTTCTTCTAGTTTTGCTAGTCGTGGTGGTAAGTGATCTAAGACATTTGGAATATATACACACTTACATTTGCTCTTTTTTTGTCTTAGTTCTTTTGTATAGTATTTTCTTAATGCATTTGATACTAAAACTAGATAATCTAGTTTGGAAGCACATCTAGTTATTTCACCTGCATATTTTAAGTTATCATGATAATGATTATGTTCCCAACCAATTTTTATAACGTCTTTTCTACCATATTCACCTAACCAATCGTCGAATATATCTCTGGTAGCAATCATAGCATAACATTTTTTTGATATAATATAATGAACCATGGAACTTCTTCTTTTTGATAATACTTTTACTGACTTCAATCCTTCTTTTAAGATTTTAAGTGGATTCTTTTGTTTTAAAGCTTCTTTTAATTCTTTCTTATTTGGTTTTACTTTAGTTAGATATTTTATTTTTACTCTTGGATCTAGTTCAAAAACTGGTTTGTCATATAACTTATAGACACAAGCTATTTCTACTTCGTAATCCTCACATAATAAATTAGCTAAAGCGGTTATTGACTTTTCTATTCCACCGTAACCTAAATGTAGAGATAAAATTGATATTTTCTTCATGTTAATCACCTATAATTAGTATATCATGAACCATTGAAATTTAATAGTTTATGTTAAATAATTTATTTTATTTGAAGTTTGAATTTTTGATTTACTTTCTTACTGTTTTATTTTTACTTTCTATATTTTTTAACATCATTATTCACTTGTCTTTTTCTTACACGTTCTATTTCATATTCTCTTTCTTCTAAAATTCTTTTTATTTCTTCTAAATCTGATATTAAAGACTGATACTCAATTGTATTAAAAGATGAAAACTTTGTTTTTATTTCAGAAATTAAGGCATCTATTTGTTGATAGCTTTTATTAATAAGGATTGAAACATTGCTTATCTCATTAGGGTCATTTTCTATAGCTTTTGTATATTCAATTCTTGTAAGGCGTTTTCGTCTTCTTCTAAATTTTTTATTTCTTAGAATATTTCTCATGTTATATATGCTTGCTAAAACTGTAACAGTTATTAATTTTGCATTTCTAACAGTTGGTTTTACAAGACTTCTTTTGGTTATCATTCTTTTTAGAGATTCACATTGTTTTTTTATAGCGGCAATTCTAAGTTTATAGTTTTCTATTTCTGATCTAGCCTTTGCTTCCTCTCTTTCCTCTTCTATTTTTATATGTTCTTGTTGATCTAGGAATTTATCATATTCTTTTTTTTCATCATCAAATGAAAAATTATCTGTTTCTTCTGGTGCTTCTTCTATAATTTTTTCTTCTTCTGGACACTTTGAAGTAGTGTTGATATTATATGAAGTAGTTTCTGTTTCATTATTAATAATTTCTTCGGAATCTAAATCTTTTTGTTTTTCTGATACTAATCTCTTTATTTTTGCTTTTTCTTCTTCTAATTGTTCTATTTTTATAGATATATCTCTGTATAATTCACTATTTTTTATTTCAGCTACTAATCGTCCATCATCAAATTCTTTTGTGTAGCTGTCTACTAAATAGTTTATATAATTATCATCATAAAGATTTCCATCAACTTTTATTTTTTGTTCTAAATCATTTAATTTGCTTAGAACTATATTTATCTTTTTGTATATCTCATCGGCTTTTTCATAATAGATATCAGTACCAACAGATAATGGAATTGAGGCCGCTAAGAGTTTTATTTCAACTCTTTTTTCTTTTAACTTTTCTTCATAATGTTTGATAAGTTTTTTATCTTTTACATTTTCAAGTTCTTTGTCTTCTAGTTTTTCATTTTCTTTTTCTTTATAGTAAGTAGGATCTGGAATAGTATAGAAATCATTAGTGTTATTATAAGTAATGTTAGAATTCTTTTCATTATTTGCTATCTTTTCTTCTATGACTTCTTTATCCTCTATATCTTTATTCTTATCTGTTGCCGTTAAATCTTTCTTTTTTGGAGTAATTAGATTATCTATAGTATTGGCAGTTGATTTGAAAATAGCTCCTACTATGATAAGCGGTACTGTCTTTATAAAGGTTATTATTTGTAATTGCCTTACTTTTTTTTCTAATTTCTTTAACTCTTCATCATTTTTCTCATTAATCTCTTCTAATTTTTTCTTTTGTTTTTTTGTTAGAATAATAATTCTTTTTCTATCTCTTTGTAATGATTTTATACCCCTATTGTTATCCATTTATATCACCTATTATGTATTATAACATTTACATTTATCTTTTGGAATTGTATTTTATAAATAGAATATTTATCTAACATAATTATCATATATTATGATATAATGATATTAGAATAAAGTAGATTTCTACTTTAGATGGAGGGTTTATGGAAAAAGTTGTGTGTTTCTTTTTTGGAAACAGTAGTAATTTTAAGTTTAGTGATAATACATCGTTTGAGGAATACAAAGAATTTAATGAAAAATTGTTAGAATTAAAGGAGAAGAATAACGCTGATAGTTTAGTTTTTTCGTTAGTTACTAATGATAGTTATGAAGATGTTAGAGATACTAAATATTTATTGAAAGAATTCTTTGATCCATCTATTAAATTTGGAAGAAATTTTTTTGAAGATGGTTATATTGAAAATTGGTCTGTTGGACTTCAGTTTGGAGGTAAAAGTGGTAGCGTAATAGATTATCTCGCTAAAGCTAATTCAGAGTATGAAATAGAACATATTTATTATTTTGATGATTCTGATGTATCTAGGGAAATTGTTTCTTATTTCATTACAGATGCTAAACTAGATGACTATTATACTTACGTGTCATTAGAAAATGTTGATACATTAAAAGACACTAACAAATTACTTAGTTCTGTAATTGGTAGTAAGGAAATGGTAAAAAAAATAAAAAGCGATTAGCTTTTTTTATTTGATTAAAAATACTCCTATTATTATAAATATACTGGCAATTATTTTTCTTAGTAAGTTATCTCTTTCCTTGAAAAAAACATACGCAACAATTACATTTAACATAACACTAAGACTACATAGAGGGGCAATCTTTGTTACTTCTCCAAATCGATAAGATAGAAGTTTGGAAAACATCATAACTGACCAAAGTATACCAGTTAATAGTATTAATCTACTTTTATTAATTTTGTATTCATATCTTAAATCTGTAAATTTAATCTTTTCAACCAAACTATTTATAAGGGCTGGAATTAGTAAAGTTAGGGAAATATAGATTGCTAAATTAAAATTAGTTGATGTAGAAACATCTAAAAATAATGCTATCCCCATAGCTATATTCGCAACTACTCCAATAATTATATATTTTTTATTTTTCCAACTATCTTTTCTGTAAAAGATAAAAATGTTGCTTCCTATTAAAAGAATGGCTCCTAACAATTTTTCTAATGTTAATTTTTCCTTGAATGATATAAATCCCATTACTAACATAAAAACATTGGAAAGTTGTTTTAAGATTCCATAAGTAGATGCTTCTAAACCACTTCTAGAAATTGTTGCTAACCTATCTTGAATTGTATAAAAAATTGTTGCTAGGAAAAATAGTAAAAAAATCCTTATATCACTAGGAAATTTGATTTCAAAAAATGGAATTAATAATAAACTTAATATTCCAGCAATAGTTTCAACTAAAACAGTTAGAGAACCGGCTTTATCCATATTTTTGGCTATTAATTTATAACTCTCATTAAACATAGTGGAACTAACTATATAAATAGTTAAGAATAAATATGATAAATTCATATCTACATCACCTTTATTTATTATATGTAATTTTATAGATATGGATTTAAAAAAGAGAATCTCTAGTTAGAGACTCTTCTACATCATTTGATCATAAGTATTTAGAAATTGATTTATATTATTTAGTCCTTGACCTACATTGGTAATAAAATTTGATTCATTTTGTGAGTTGTTTTTTTTCATTTCTTCTTGGTAATATTCAAATAATTCTTTAAATCTGGCATAATGAACAATTTCTCTTTGACGTAACCATAATAGTGGTCCTACTACATCAGGATCATTTGTCATGTCTATTAAATTTTCATAAACAGCACGTGCCTTTTGTTCAGCTGCCATATCTTCTGATAAGTCTGCTAAAACGTCTCCTGTTGTTGCGAAATAAGTAACAGTAAAAGGTACTCCACTTGCATCTGTTGGGAAAATGCCCATTCCATGTTCAGCAAAGTTAGCTCCTAAGCCTGCTTCTATTAATTCATCTACAGTTGCATCTTTTGTTAATTGATAAATCATTGTTTGTAACATTTCAACATGACCTAGTTCTTCTGTACCAATATCTGTTAGTAGTGCTTTTCCTTTATTATCTGGCATTGTATATCTTTGGTTTAAGTATCTAAGAGCTGCTCCTAATTCTCCATTAGCTCCACCATATTGTGTAACTAAGTACTTAGCCATTTTTAAATCTTTATTTTTAATATTAATTGGATATTGTAATCTTTTTTGATATGACCACATTATACATTTCCTCCTTCCCAAGGAAATGAATCCTCTTCCCATAAAAAGCTATTAGACATAGTGTCACTAGATACTGTTAAAGGGCCATAAGAGTCCTCATATTTCATGATTAATTCATTTGCTTTTTTTCTATAATCATTAAATAAAGCAAGCATAGTTGTATCTTCTGGATGAAGATCTAAGTATAGATTTAATTCGTGAGCGGCAAAAGCATATCTTGATAGCTCTAAATATAATTTTCCTTGTTCTGTGTTAGCACTTAAACTAACTGGTCCATAATTTTTATACCCCTCATATAAGTTAGTAAACAAATTTCCTTTGTTGTATCCTTCTTCAGGTGTATATAAATGAGGTTGATTATTTCTTAATACATCAGGTGTAGTATTTTTGAAGTAGTCTTTTTCTAAATAGTCTTGATAATTATACATATTTTCCTCCTTCTCTTTAATCTATTCTTTTAGGAAATTCGTGTATGGTCAAATAACTAAATATGTAAAAAAGACTTGATTTTTTATTAGTTATGTATTAAACTATAAGAGTCTTAATTGACATGGCGTCATTGGTGAAGTGGTTAACACGCTGGTTTGTGGCACCAGTATGCAAGAGTTCGATTCTCTTATGACGCCCCATTTTTGAAGTTAACTTATGGACTTAATTCTCCATAAGTTTTTATTTTATTTTATAGAAATAATATTAAAAATAGTGATAATTTATGAGAGTGATTTTATCCTCTTTTTATCCTTTTTGAAAATAACTTTATAAAATGTCCACAGATTACGTTTATTTCAATTTGTTATATATAAGTCTAGTATTAATATATGTGATTATTTTAAACATTTTTTGTAGCTTGTTTAAACAAATACTATATATTTAATTTTATTTATTCAATTCAAAATTTTTATTTGCTTCTTCAACTGCACTAATTAACTCCTGTTCAGTTGGCATATGTAGCTTATATTCTGATGAAAATATTGTTTTATTATCTTCTGGTAAGGTATATTTTACAATAGTTTCATTTTTATTTGTTGATAATAGTATACCTATAGTCTCATTTTCATCTTCTTTTTTTATTTTTCTATCATAGTAATTAACATACATTTGCATTTGCCCAATATCTTGATGTGTAACTTTACCTATTTTTAAATCAATTATAACGAAACATTTTAATAGTCTATTATAAAAAACTAAGTCTGGATAAAAATGTTCATTTTCTAGTGTTAATCTAACTTGATTTCCAACGAAACTAAATCCTTGTCCAAGTTCAAGTAAAAATTCCTTTAAGTGTTCTATTATATTTTTTTCTAAATCACTTTCACGATAACTTGTATTTTCTTTTATATCTAAAAATTCTAATACAAACGGATCTTTTACTAAGTCTTTACTTGTTTTTAGAATTTGTCCTTCTCGAGATAGTTCTAGTGCTTTTTCTTTATTAGCTGATAACGTTAATCTTTCATATAACAAAGAATTTATTTGTCTTTGTAATTCTCTAACACTCCAATTTGAATTTATGGCTTCTTTTATATAAAATTCTCTTTTAGGCTCTTCATTAATTTTAATTAGCTCTAAATAATGTGACCAACTCAATTTGGCAGACACTGTCTTCCAAATTGGATATGCTAAATAAAACCTTCTCATAGTTCTTAGATTTCTTGCTGAAAATCCTCTTCCGAATTCATTAGTTAGCCTTTGTGATAATTTATCAACAACAGCGTCACCATAACCGGCTCTTTCATTACCCTGTTGAATTTCCATTATTATTCTACCTATATTCCAATACAAATGAAGCATCTCTATATTAACAGTATTATAAATATTATTCCTACTATTGATAATCAAGTCTTTTATGTTATCAAAAATAGAGTTAAGTTCACTATTATTTTTAATCAATTCATTGTCCATGTACTCCTCCCAGATCCTTTATACTTGTATTATAGTATTAATATAAAAATGTTCCTATGTAATAATTCAATTCAAAATAAAAGAGATGAAGTTATCATCTTTTTTTACTCATATTATCAACATAATCTTTTAGGGTATTTTCTTTCCTATCAAATAAATAGTCAATCATATTGTCTTTTTCACTTTTTAAATAAGAATTAGTCATATTAGTGTACTTAACTAATGAAAAATGACTTAAACTAGAGATTAAAAACTCATTGATACGATCAATATTAATTCCATAACACTGTATTTTGTCATTTTCTGTTAGTGTATCATCTTTAACAAATTTATAACTTCCTGGGTCTATGAAATAAATCCCGTTATTATAAACTGTATTTAATTGGTGTAAATCCTCTAAGATAACACCATTATCACTTAAATTCAGTACATCTTCTTTTAGTTTTTTTAGTTCTTATTTTCTTTTTTCGCTCGGTAATAGTAGAAAACTATCCTCACCTAGATTTTCAACATAATCCATTTTATAACCACGCAAATTTCTTTTTTTATCAAGCATAGAAGCTGTTGGCAATAAAATTCTACTTGTGGAAATTTTCTTAAGTCTTTCTATAGCATTTAAACTAAGTCTTGTTTTTTTACAGTATGGTTTATAAAATTTTACTACTTGATCTCCTACTACATAAGCATCTACTTCTTGTCCCTCACCTATTTTTTTATCTTTTTTCATGTTATAAGGATTATATCTTTCTTTTTTACCATCAACATAAAACAACATAGAATCACCTACTTTTTACATCTATAAAATACTGAAATAAATTTTGAAAATTCATATATGATAATATCACATTTATTAATAGCAAAGCTTTTTCCTATTGCTTTTCCACCTATTGTCATTGCGGAAATTATACCTGTTACAATTAGAGTTGTAATGAGTAAGTTAAAACTAAATGTCTTTGATAACATTGTAGCAATACTTATAGAAGTTGCTCCTGAAATAACTCCACAAATATCACCTATAACATCACAGCAGAAACTAGATACTTTTTCACTGTTTTTTATTAATTTTACTGCAATATTTGCACCACTTACACGTCTTGCATTCATAGAATGAAATACTTTGGGAGAAGCAGCAGTTATACTGACACCAATAATATCAAATAAAATACCAATTGCAATGAAGATCAAAGCTACTATAATTCCTAGAAATAAGTTTAAATTTGGAACTGTTATTTCTGAAACAAATGATAATGTAACTGATAAAGTAAATGAAAATAACATAATTTTAGTTACCCATTTTTTATTAACTAATTCCTTTTTTACTTTTTCTTTTCTTCTTGTTTGTACTTTTAAATTTTCTAATTCATTTTCCATTTATTTTCTCCTATAAATAACATTATATCAAAAAAAGACGTATTTACATACATCTTTTATAATAATGGCTTTTTTATAGTAAACTTTGAGCCTTAGGTCAAGTAGGATTTCCCTAACTTCTACAGATCCGTTACCAGATATGTGGTTCCCCTTTAAAGAAATTAATATGTTGTTACCAATCATATGACTTGACTACCACTTAGTGCCCACTGCAATCCTATAAATGCACTCTAGGAGATTTCCTCACCAATCCTCTTACTACTAGTTCTCTTTTGCAAAAATGATTTCAAAGTGCAGTACTAAAACAAGTTGGCCTACTTATTTAGCAAGATCACTTATCCCGACATTTTCACTCAAGACAAGCTACGCCATTCATAACTTTCGCCACAAGTGGGTTCAAATCCATCCCGTAATAAGTCCGTCAGTATAAACGTATAGGCTTACCACGCAAATGGGTCTCCATGATAGTTGGGTCGTTTGTCGTATGCCATTACGAGCGCCCAAGTATCTATCCCCTCAGCATCCACCCCAAACTGGGCGTAAGAAGCAAACACCAAAGGTTTCACAGATATGCTCTATAACGGTTGTTTAATCCCGTCCTCGTAATAAAGGTATTGACTAGAATAGTGTGCCATTATGGTTACAAATAAATGTAACTGTATTATATTATACACTAAACTTTAAAAAAATTCACTAAAAAAGAGCTTAACTAGCTCTAATTTGTTCTACATAATTATTAATCTTAGATACCCATGTATTACTTTCTGCATATCTAGGTCCTATAGTAGATACTGTGTTATAACCTCTAGAAAAATAATTACGATATAGATTTTCTATGTGACCAACGATTCCATCATCAAGTGTGGCATAGTATTTGTAACTTCCTCCTCCACAACTTGGAGAACCTTTTTGACCACCTACGTTATTACATGATAATACTAAGTTACTACATTTGTATTTACAACCGGTTTCATGTAACATGATTGCTACTGCAATATATGGATCGACACCAAGTTCAATGCATTTGTTTGCAATCAAACTTCCTTTACCTGCTAAATAACCACTTCCTAGACTACGATCTAGTTTTTGAGATAATTCTTCTATAGTCATACCTTCATACACTTCTACTCTAGGGGGTATATATTCAGCCTGTGGGGCTTGTTCCATAGAAACTTCTTCGACTTGAACGTCATTGGTATTATTTTCTATGGTTACAGGATTATCAATAACTTGTGCTTCAACTACTCTATTAGAAGAGGACATGTTAATGACATTGACTGCATTAGTCTCACGATTCATAAGTTTTTCTTCATCATAAGAACTATCATATTCAATTACTACTGCAACTACTATCATGAAAATTCCAAGTAAAGCTGTAGTAGCACTCATAATTCTAGCTTTTATCAAATTAATTCACCTCAATAAAATTCATCGTGCAATAAAAATTCGTTATTAGTATACTAACATAAAATACATAATTAGTCAATTTACACGAATTTTGTAAAGAGTTATAATGTTTACAGGAGGATATTTATGGATAGTGTAAAGCAATTAATCAAATATATAAATGAATCAAGTAATATAGTCTTTTTTGGTGGAGCTGGGACCTCTACTGAATCTGGTTTAAAGGATTTTAGAAGTAAAGATGGTCTCTATAATGAAAAATATGATATACCGCCTGAAAAAATTCTATCACACTCCTTTTTTATGAGTAATAAGAACGAGTTTTGGAGATTTTACCGTGATAAATTGAATAGTTTAAATTATCATCCTAACATTACACATAAAGTCTTGAAGAAATTAGAAGATATTGGTAAAGTAGGAACAATTATTACACAAAATATAGATGGATTTGACATAGAAGCTGGTAGTAAAAATGTGATTGAGTTACATGGTTCTGTGAAAAGAAATTATTGTATGAAATGTCATAAATCATATAATGCAGAAAGTATATTTACAGGTAGTGAAGTACCAAAATGTTCTTGTGGTGGTTTTATAAAACCTGATGTTGTTTTATATGAGGAGGCTTTAGATCAAGATGCAGTAAATAAGGCTATTAAGGCAATAGAAAATGCTGACTTATTAATAGTTGGTGGAACTTCTCTAACAGTTTATCCGGCTGCTTCTTTAATACAATTTTTTAGAGGAAGACATTTAGTATTAATAAATAAAGATGAAACCGAAAAGGACTATTTAGCTGATTTAGTTATTCATAAGAAATTATCAGAAGTATTTTCAAGAATAGAAAAAGAAGTCATAAACAAGTAAATTAGTTAGACTTCATTTCTATATTTATCCAAGTAATTAGGACATTCACAATATATTCTATCTCTTCTTTTGACAATTCTTTATTCTTATTGATATGGTGTATTCTTTCTAAGCAAGATCTACAACAGCAACCACATGCGTGTTGTGCTATGAAGATTGGGTGAGAATTTGCTTTCATTGGTGTTTGCTTACCATCATTTTTTGGATTCTTAGGAGCTATTCTATTTTCGATAAATTGATAGGCATCATCTTTTATTTTATTGATTCCTTTTTCTCTTACATAATCTTTCATGTTACTATTTAAGTGAAAAGAACCTCTAAATTTTGTTTTAGATAAGCTATATAATAATTTATTTACACTTTCTTGATTTTTCATATCATTACCTCAGATATAATTTAGCACAAAATAAAAGAAAAAGAAAGTTCTTTCTCTATGTTTTATAATAATGAGTTTTAGCTAAGAAGGTTCTTCCTATATCAACTCCATTTTGATATGTATGTAAATAAGTTTCATATGTTTTATTTCCAAGTGAGATTGATTCAACATCGTAAGTTTTCCCTTCTTTTGCATTACTATTTGACCAAAAATCAACTGTTGCTACTCCATTTTTATAGTATGCTGAAATATAAATTGGATACTTATATGTATTTTTAAATTTAAAGTCTAATAAACTTTTGTTTCCGTTACTTACTACGGTTGCATCTCTACCACCAGGGACATATGTCAATTGATTTCCATGTTGATGTCTTTCAACTATTTCTACTCCTGCTAATAGTGCTGTATTATAAATAGTAGATGCAATCTGACATGTACCATTACCTATCATCTTATCATACCAAACATAACCAGCTTTATTATAAGGTCCTGCATAATGAAAATATGAGAATACTTCGCCTGGGTTTATTATATTTCCATCTAAATAATTAAGTGCTGTTTCTAGGTTTCTTCCTCTACTAATATAGGCATTATATTTTGTAGAGTAGCTTGAAACTTTTGTATCGATTGTCTTTAATGTTGGTGAATCAGTTGCTGTTGTACTACTTCCAACTAATTCAATTTTTTCATCTTTCATTCCATTTTCTATATAATTTAATGTATTTTGTAGCGTATTTTCTTTATCTAAATAGAATGATGAAGAGGCTTCTTGATAATGAAGGTTTCTATTTTCATCCATGATTAATTTTCCATCAGAACTATTCATATCTACAGATACCTTTAATTTATCAACAAATGTTTCTATATCTTTCTTTTTATAGGTTGTATGATATGAAAATACCTTCTTTTTCTTTCCTTTTATTATTAAGATTTTTCTTGAATATGATAGATCTTTATGATAATCTTTTATTTCTTTTTGTAATTTATCTTTATCAATACCAATTCCTAGGTCTTTTAGTGTATATTCATAGCTTTTTGTGTTACTTTGGAATATTACTTTTTTTGATTGATAACTCTCCTCTATTTGGGAGATTTTTTCTTCTATTTTATTAAGCTTAATATTTGATATATCAATATCTTCTATATATACGTTTGGATACATTTTATTTTTGTATGGTTTTGTTAATTTGTATCCATAATATACCGAATATATTAATAAGGCCAACAAAATAACTGCAATTACTATTAACGAAATAAATAATCTTTTTTCCTTTTTACTCTCACTCATACTTAACCTCTTTATACTCTATTAATATTATACAACATTGCATGTAGATATAAAATCAAAATTATTATTTTTTTGATGACTTTGTTAGTTATTTTATTTACAGTTACATAATTTTCTATAAAAGATAAGATATTTCCAATTATTATCAACTATTCTTACTTCAGTACTTTCTGGAATATTAAAATATTCTTTAAATCTCTTCATATGATAAGGATTAGTTGGATTTATATTACAGTTTGCGAAAGATGGATATTTTGCAATCTCTATTACATTTGAATGTTTTGATGCATTTATTTTATTTATATTTTCCCTATTTTGTTTAGCAATGCTTATGTATAAAATACTGTAAAAAATAATCATTATTGTTGTAATTACTACTAATGAGTTATTAACAAGTTTCTTCTCAATAGTATTTTTATCAATTATTTCTAGATAAGATATACATAGGAATATATATGTTCCAAAACTAGTCCTAAATCCCCATGTTGGTGATGCCAACATAACTAGATTTGAAACTAGACCTAAAGTGTAGAAGAAAATAGTTATTTTATCTTTTTTATTTTTTGAATATATACACATTAAAATAAAACTGATAATTGTATAAATTATGAAATATGTAATTAATAAAATGTTATTTTGAATTGTTAATGAATTTCTTGTTACTTCTGAAAGAAGATATATCAATGTTACTATTATTGGTATGAATAGTAAAAATATATAAGTTGTAAATCTTAAATATTTATTTTTTATTTCTTTTGATAAGTAGTAATTTCCTATTGTTGATAAAACTATTAAGTATGGATATATAAAATATGTATAATAAATAAAGTTAGACATATTGTAGATAATTTTATTTATTATTGAGAGATTGTTAAATTCAACATTTTCTATTTTACTTCTTTTTATTGAACCTGGGCTTAATAACATTGTAAGTAAACTAATAATAGAAAGTAACAAATATATTAATATGTATTTATCTAATTTTTTATTTTTTACATATTTATACGCTAGAATAAGAATGTTACCTACTACTAATGCAACTGCCATATGTTCTATAAACATTGGCATAATCATATTTAAAAGAATATTAATAATAATGGTTAATTTTGTTTGTTTTTTATTTTGAAGAAGATTATAAAAATAATATAACATCATAGGTATTACAAATAAATATGTTATATTTCCTGCTACCCAAACTACTACTTGAGAAAATGTGAAGATATTCATCATAAAAATTGTTAGAGTTGATAATATAAATATCAATTTTTTATTTCTAGGATTTATTATTTTTACTGTGTAATATATGATTCCTACTATCATTAAACTATTAATAATATTCCATAGTACTTTATGATAAGTTAGAATATTTATAAGAATTCTGCTAACAAATCTACCTTCCCAATCAAAATACATTCCAATTGCATTTCCAAAAACATGTCTTGTTCCTTGACTTCCTTCAATATAATTACCCCAATCATCACCAGAGATTGGACTTAAGAATAAGATAAATAAGAAAAATAGTATTAATACAATATATTTTATATTTTCTTTTTTCATAGTACTTTCCACTCCTAATACTATTATAATTTATTATGCTTATAAATAAAAGAAAAAGGATGATAATCATCCTAAAGAATTTCTATATCATCACTTGTTGGTTGACTATTAGATACTGTATCATTATTATCAGTATTTTGTTCAATTATCTCTTGGTCTTTTTTTATATCATTTGTTTTTAATTCTTCATTATTTACTTCAATAGACCCTACTGTTGGTTTTGTAAAGTTTGGTTCTTTAACCTCCTCGATAATAGGAGGTGCAATTGGTGGGGTTATCTCTTCATTATTTTGATTTGATATATTAATCTCTGGTGGTGTTTCTGGAACGAATTCATCTTCTATTTTATTTTCAACTTGTGGTTCTTCTTTTTTGTGAACAGGTTCTAATACAACGATAGGTGAAGCCAACTCATCTTCATTATCTTCTACAACATTTGCCTTGTTTTCTAAATCTTTTTTTTCTTGAGATTCATTATTTATAGGTTCTTGAATTTTATCTTGTTTAGATGATTTATTTTCTTCTTTGACTTCATCGTCTAGTTCCTTTTTTTCCTTTTTCTCTTTCTTATCGGTTATTAAAGTGTGTATTAACTTACATATTTGTATAAAAAAGATTAAAACTAGAGGTATAATTATACATACTAGAAAACCATTTTGTGATTCTACAAATGCTAATACACCACCTGCAAATAGCATCTTTGTATTTGTGAATTGTCCTATTAGATCACTTGATAAAACTGTTGTAGTACTTGATTCTCCTCCATTATCTCCTCTTACTTTCCAAGCAATAGAACCATTAGAATTAACAATTGAGATGACTCTACCAGTTTTTATTTCTTTTGTATCACCGTTAATAGCAAGATAAGTAATAACATCATTTTCTTTAATCTTAGTTGGGGTTGAAACTTCTTTGTCAACTATTAAGTCATCCATATTAATTGTGGGTTCCATACTATCATCTCTTATTGGTATGGGAATGTAATTTCCAAAGTGGGTTACTCCATTTTCATCTTTCATTAAAACGAATGCTATTTCTACTACAGCTAAAAAAACAAATATAACAATAATTAGTTCTAATATAAATTTAAATATTCTTTTCATATTCAACATCCCTTTATTCTCTACACTTCTCTATTATATTTTTAATTATACTATTAATTTTTGATAATTACAAGCTATTTATAGATATGTAAATATATATAAAAAAATCAGGTGAAACCTGATTATTCTAAAAAAATCTTTCTAGTAATGAAATTAAATACCATTACAATGACTGTTGCGATAATCTTGACAATTAGGTAATTAATTTTCATTATATCTGAACCAATCCACATGATTATCTCTGTTATAATTAATCCTATTATGCTTAAAATAATAAATATTACAAAGTTTTTTTTAGCTGATTTTTCTTTATTTACATCAAATACCCATTTAACACTTGCTATGTAGTTATATATTACTGATACTGTAAACGCTATTGCGGCTGATAATAATACACTTAGACCTATAAATTCTTTACAACAGAATAACACGATGTAATCAATTAAGAAAGCTATTCCACCTACTATTCCAAATTTAAATATTTGAATGAGTAGATTTTCTGTTTTTTTGCTTACTTTGATGTGTAACAATTTCAAGCATTTTTTTACAAAAATTGATGCTTTATCTTTTTTATTTTTTTGCATTTCATACCTCTATTACTTATTTTTACTTTCAGTCTCTTTTATTATATATATTGGTCTTTTCTTTGTTTCTAAATATGTCTTAGCTAAATATTGTCCTATTATTCCCATACAAAACAATTGAATTCCGCTAACGAATAACATTATACACACTATTGAAGGCCATCCTCCAACTGGATCACCGAATGCTAATGTCTTAATAATAATTATTATAATTGCTATAAATGATATGAAGCACATTAGTATTCCTAAAATTGCAGCTAATGAAAGTGGCGCCGTAGTAAAAGCTACTATTCCTTCTATTGCATATTTAAATAATTTCCAAAATGACCATTTAGTTTCCCCTGCTACTCTTTCAACATTTTCATATTCTAACCATTTTGTGTTATATCCGACAAAACTAAATAGTCCTTTAGAATATCTATTATATTCTTTCATTTCTAGAATAGAGTTTACCACTTGTCTTGTCATTAATCTATAATCTCTTGCGCCATCAACCATTTCTGTTTTACTCATCTTATTAATTAACTTGTAGAAACATCTAGCAAAAAAACTTCTAATCGGTGGTTCACCTTTTCTTGTCACTCTTCTAGTTCCTACTGAGTCATAACCTTCTTCTTTTATAAGATTGTACATTTTTGGTAATAGTTCAGGTGGATCTTGTAAATCTGCATCCATTAAGGTTACATAATCCCCTGTTGAATTTTCTAATCCGGCATACATTGCAGCTTCTTTACCAAAATTTCTTGAAAATGATATAAATTTAACTTTCTTATCTTTTTTTGATAATTCTCTCAATATTTTTAATGTATTATCTTTCGAACCATCATCTATAAATAAATATTCAAAGTCGATATTTTTCATTTTCTCTGAAATCTTTATTATTTCCTTATAAAAATAAGGGAGTGAGGCTTCTTCGTTATAGCAAGAAACAATTACACTTATTTTTTCTTTCTTCATATCATACACCTACTAGTTTTTTTTAGTATTTATTAACATCAATTCAAATAGTTGTCTGTGTTTTTTTACAACTACTTCCAAAATAATACCACATACAAGTAATAGTAATGCAATTATCATCATAAATCCTGCAAATATCAATGTAGGTATTCTTGGAACTAAACCTGTTTTGAAGTATTCTATAAATACTGGGATTCCAAAACATAAAGATATTATGAAGAATAATAAACTAAATAATCCAAAGAAAATTGTTGGTTTGTACTCTTTAAATAATCTACCTATTGTTTTTAAAACTTTAAATCCATCACTATATGTACTTAGCTTTGATACACTTCCAGCTGGTCTATCTCTATATTCAACTGGTATTTCTTTTAATAAGAAATTTTTATCTAGTGCATGGATTGTCATTTCTGTTTCTATTTCAAATCCCTTTGAAAGAACTGGAAATGTTTTTACAAAATCATAACTAAATGCTCGATATCCAGTCATTATGTCTCTAACATTACTTTTGAACAACGTATTTATTAAACCTCTTACAAGCTTATTCCCAAAATTATGAAATGGTCTTTTATTTTCTTGGAAATAAGTTGAAGATAATCTATCTCCTATAACCATATCTGCTTGCCCATTTAGTACATATTCACACATTTCTTTGGCATTCTCTTTTGGATATGTATCATCTCCATCAATCATTAAATAGCAATCAGCATCAATTTGTTTAAACATACTTCTTATAACATTGCCTTTTCCTTGTTTATATTCATATTTTACTATAGCACCAGCTTTTGCAGCAATCTTATCTGTTCCATCTGTTGAATTATTATCATAAACGTAAATGTCGGCTTCAGGTAAAACTTTTTTATAATCTTTAACTACCTTTTCAATTGTTTTGCTTTCGTTATAGCATGGTATTAACACTGCTATTTTTTTATCTTTTAATTCTTGCTTTTTCATAAACTTCTCTCCTTACGGCAATTATAACACATATTATATTATCTATTCAATTTATATAATCTGTATTTTGATTTTTTATTACAACCACCATTGTAATAAGTAATACCATTTAAAATAAAATTCTGTACTGCTATTAACCATATCATGTAATAATTGATCATCAAACATATATAAAAATTGATGTAATATAGCTAAAGATATAAGTATTAATAATATTTCTAATAATATTTTTTTAGTTTTTTTATTTATGTTGCTATCAGATATTGAAAGTATGGTTATTACTGTTGGTATACTAAACAACCAGCAAAAGTCACTCATATATCTTTGAAGAATCCCGGCCATTTGAGTATCTAATATTACTAATAATAGTCCAGCTATTAAGCAAAATATATTTATCTTGAATAATTTTTTGTTTTTTATTATCTTTTTCAATCTTGGTGATATAATCCCAAAGAGTAATACTGGATTTGCAACTAGTAATCCTCCAAACATAGGTTCCGATATTGTTGTACCCATATAATTTGTTGTAAAAATGGTCCTTGTTAAAAATGGGAAAGTAGCTTTTATATTTACAGGTTGCAACAAATAAGAGAAAATCCCTAAACCAATTCTATCAATTTTAAATCCTCTTCTTGTCATATCATTTCCTGTAATATTGTAATTAGCTCCAAAGTCAAATATAGAGCCAAACCTAATTTTATTATAATACATTAAAAATATTGCTACTATGATAAAAGGAAATATTGCTAGGAGTGTTTCTACTATTGATTTTTTGGAAAAAAGCTTTCTTTCTTTAAAAATTTTGTTCCAAAAAATTGGGAAAGCTAGAAATGATCCTACTAATAGCTGTGGTCTGCATCCAGCCACTAAAGCCATGCAAAGTGAACCTAAGAATATTTTTGTTTTTGAAATATTTGCATCCCTAATTGATGATATCCAAAAATATAATCCAAAATATGTAAACATTAAGGCAAATGTTATTGGTACGTTATATAAAGTCGGATAGCATAAAATTCCAACCAATCCCGTGCAGTTTATAGACCAAACATATATTAGTAGAAATAACAAAAATGATACATTTTTAAAATATCTTTTTACAAATTCCTTCTCTAATAGAAATAATCCTAAAATCATTAATAAACTTACAATATAAATAACAATTGAATTCGGTAATAAAATATTTGTTATTAAGTAAACTGGTAGATATGAGACTAAAACTGGAACTATTCCAAAATATACGTAGTATTTTCCTTTATAATAAGCTCTATCCCACTCAAATGCTGCATTCTTTTCTTTTGTTAATTTTTTTCTATATCCATAATCATACGGATTTTTCATTTCTTTTATTTCTTTCGACGGAGTTATATCTAAATATGTTTTGTGATTGGTGATAGATTTTGTTAACTGTTGATATTGACTATGGTTGCTATAAGGGGTTAAGTCTACTTTATTACTGGTTAGTAAGTAATAAAAACAAAATGCTTCTATTACCATAACCATAAGTATTATCAGTTTTTGCTTTATATTGTTAAAATCAACTTTATACTTGTATAATTTTGATTGTGGTCTTACACAATATAACATTAATAATGATAATGTTATTAATATCAAGCGTGTCCATGAAATAGAAATGGGAATTTTATTATTTATGGATATTTCATTTATCTTAAATTCAAA
>OLWB01001586.1_pt1 | contig 20799 bp, 20 predicted proteins | sample 1673331 | NCBI WGS metagenome assembly OLWB01 (sample SAMEA3178943, study PRJEB25190) | human gut metagenome | biome: human gut; feature: human-associated habitat; material: faeces | place: Austria | collected 2013
CATCCCGCCAAGGCTCTGCCGGCGAAAGATAGCTGCGGTCGATCCCCATATCCGGTGTCAGCAAGCTGCGGGCGTTGGGAACAAAGGCACTGTACCGGGCGTAGTTGTATCCCTGCGGATCAACAAGGAAACCGTCCTTTCCCTCCGCGTGGAGGATGAGCAGGCAGTGCCTTGCAGTATCATCGTGTCGGATGGCGTTTTTATTCTCTGCGATGAAATCGTAATCAGCCAGCAGTGCGCGGCTGAACTGCTTGAACCGCGGGCTTGGCAGCTCGATGACCTTATCCACGGCGCAGGGGTCTGCCTCACACTCAGTCTGCTTACACTTCAGTTCCGCCTGAATGATCATCGCGAAAGCCCTCCCATCACCATGTGGCTGCTTTGACCACCGTTCATCACTTCCTCCATGCTGGTATAGCCCTTATAGGCGATGTAACCCCGGTCGGTGAACACCCCGTCCTCCTCATTCATGCGCTCCGTGCCGTACTTTTCATAGTCATAAAAAGCATCGAGGTTTTCGTCATACTCGAAGCGGCCGGACTGGCGGATCATATACTTGCCGTAGTCCTCCGGCGTATGTGTGCCGGGGGCGAAGTCAAACAGGTCAAGGCTTTCCGCAAGGTTTTTGATCTGTGCCGCGGACTTTGGCTCTGCCAGCGTGACCACGGCGCCCAGCTTTTCCATATCCGCTTTTGATAACCCATCCGTTGCCCCTGCCAGTTCGTTGAGGTCGGAGAGGTTTTCATACTTCATATCCAACAGGACATCCACCTCGTTGGGGAGCTGACTGTCCTCCAGCCGCAGGCGGACATCGGCGGAGTCTGTGATGCCCCCGCGAAGGAGGGCACGGTCGATTTCCTCCTGTTCCATGGGGAGGTACAGCCATGTGATGTGTTCGGTGTCCTCCGGCTCGGCTTTGGAGGTCACCGCAACGGTGATGGCGTTCGGCTCGTAGTAATAGCAGGGGAAAAACCGGCCATCATAGATCTGCTCTAACTTCATGCCGTTGTCGTAGACCACACCGTAGGGGGTGATCGTGCCGCTGCCGCTTTCAATGAGCTGCCGTGCGGTTCCCTTGCCGTCCAGTTTGTTCAGCTCATCCACACTTGCGCTGCCGCCGTGCAGGTTCATGTAATGGTCGCGGCCGATGGCGGCGAGGTCGGAAAAGTCGGTAATGACCGTGGCTTGCTGGCAGCAGAAGGTCAGGTTGATGAGATCCTTCGGCTTGAACAGCTCCAGCTTGTGGGCCATCGCCTGAAACTGCGCGGCTTCGCCGGTGTCGAAGCTTTCCAGCCGTTTGGCGAGGTAGTTCAGCTCCTCCACATTGACCGTGAGCATTTCCGTGCGCTTGAGCACAGAGAAAAAACTATCAACCGCCACCACCTTGCAGTCGGCCTTGACCGTATCGCCGATTTCCAACGCCTCCAGCAGCTCCATGCAGTGTGCGTGCTGGTCGCGGGGAATAGGAAACGGAATGGTCGCCACGCCGTATTCCGGGTGATGCGGATTGCCAAGCACCGCTTGTATCATCATGTTTCGTCAACTCCTTTTTCCAAATTCAAAACCGCATCTCCGTATTTGGCCATCAGTAGTGCGCCAGTGATCAGGTGGAACGCCTCATCTGTGACCAATTCCGGAGACGCAAGGTCTGCGAGAGTGATATTACAGCAGCCGACCGCAATGGCCTTCGCCGCCTGGTAGACGCTGTATAGCTCCGGCTCGATTCCTCCGAGCCGGACGCTTTGGAAGTCAAAGCCGTCATTCCCGCATTTCCAGACCATCCTGCGCCAAAGGCTCTCGTATGCCGTGAGCAGGAAGAGGGCCGCTTTGTTCCGGTCGGACAAACGCCAGCAGCGCTCTCGCCAATGTGTCCATCTTCGCCGGTGGGCATCGGACAGGAAGAATTGGAAGAATTGAGGTTTCCTCTCTCTGAATTGCTGATGCATCCTTTTTCGAAACTGCGGCCCCATAGAGGGGGTGAAGCAGTCCCACATGAATGCATTCAGCTCCAGCACACCTGCCTCGATCCGCTCCTCCAGGCAGGTACATTCACATAGGCGGCACGGATGCTTGCGGACATAGTTCTGGCAGTATTCGCACGCCACATCTTCGGGCGTGTAACGAAATGGGCTGCGGTATATTCCACCACCTCTGGGCTTTTGACCGGGCTGAGACATCATCAACTGCTCCAACGCCTGCAGCGGCGTGTCTCGCATGAAATAGTACGGCATAAGCGAACTCCTCTCTGAAATGAAAAAAGGGCCGGAATCTTATTGTTAAGACTCCGGCCCGTACCGTTTGATATTACATTATCTGTTCCTACGCGACTTGTTCCAAGGCTTCTTCCTGCTGCCGGATCCGCTCATCCAAATCCGGCACACACTCCTCAATCTGCTGCTGAACACTGCGGATCATTTTTTCCTGCTCTCCCGTGAGTTCAAAAAAATCTCCGTCTACAGAGTCCGCACAGCAGCGATAAATCTCAGTCATCTGCTCTGGGGTGAAAAGCTGTTCCTTTTGAATCAGCCCGGAGCGGATGGCAAAGTCCTGTTTGGCTCCTGCATAGTTCTCCATGAAATAGTGCCCATGACATACGCCTGTGTGCCCATAGGCCCAATCCCATGTGACGAAGTGGACTCCGTGTTTGCTCTGAACTCCAGCCAGCACAGTGCCGTTGAAATCCGCCAGCACCTTGTAGCCGTCCTCCAGACCGTCGGCTTTCAAAAAGGGCGCCATCTCCATCTGCCGCATATACTCCGCTGTGGTCCTGACAATCTCATACACCTTGTCCTTGGCAGCAATCCGTTCTGGCTCGTCAATATCCTCATTGCGGTAGGCAACACCACCGCTCTTAGTTACTTCACAAAGCGGCGAACCGTCAAGCAGGATACACAGCCTGTCAGTGTGAACTTCGTCCAACTGGAAACCCTCCTTGGCAAGGACGATTGCTGCTTCTCTGAGGTAACAGACCTTTTCTTCTGCGCTGATGCTCATATAGCTCCTCCCATGCATAAAAAATAAGGCCGGAGCGATCATGCTCCGACCTACAAATGCAGGCGCTGCGACCAGCGCCCTTTTTGAAATGAAAAAGGGCGCCGCTTTCTTAGTCCGTCAGGACCAACAAAACGACGCCCAAATCTTTATGATTCTTTTTTGAGAAAAATACCGCTGCCAGCCGGAAAAATCGCCGCTGAAAAAGGGCGCTGGCTGAACGCATCTGCATGAAACAGGAAAACACCCGGTTCGAATCGGGGCAGACGCCCTGAAACAGCGATTTGCATCTATGGTTTGAGAGAAGAAATCCGGGCTTGAAAAAGCCCGGAAACGGTTGATGCGCCTGGCTTTACGCCAGACGCATCTATACCGTTTCGTTAATATGGCGCAGTGGGAGGGATTTGAACCCTCGTGCCGCTTTTGACGACAACACGATTTCCAGTCGTGCTCGTTATGACCTCTTCGATACCACTGCATATTCAATTTGCTGGCAAACAGTATGGACTATTATACCAAAAATGCGCATTTTGTCAAGATGGAATTTTTCGCGGGAGGCAGAAAATTTGGCGGGCGGGCAGAGGTTTACATAACCTTTGCCCGCCCGCACGATACCGTGTGCTATTGCAGCCTGGAGCAGACCTCGTCCACGGCCTCGTCCAAAGCGCAGGACAGGCGGTGCATGGCTTTGCCCGCCTGCGTTTTCCTGAACTTGGGCGAGGGGCGGAGGGCTGTGTCCAGCAGGACGCCGGTGGCCACACCGACGACCATGCCGCGCATAAATGTGCCTATTTTCATGATCTGTCACTCCTTTTCCGGCTTGGAGATAGTTTGCCCGCCGGATGGGGAAAAATGCGAAAATACCGGCGGTGTTTCTTGCCAAATGCCGCGCGAGCGCTTATAATATACAATCGAATAAATATGGCGCTTCGCTTGTCCGCCGGATGAGCGGCGCGCCTGACAGAAGGAGACGGCTATGCTTGACATGGAATTGCAGCGGCGCATCCGCGAGAGGAAAACGCCGCTGGCGCTGACGCTGGCGCCCGATCCGGCGCGGCTCAGCGAGAAGATATTGAAAAATTTCACCGACATGTTCGGCGACACGCCTATGGCGCAGGCGGAAGCCCTGCGCTACCACGGTACCACGCTGCTGGACGCGGCGGAGGGCAGGCTGCCCGCCGTGATCATACAGGGCGGCGCGTACCTGAGCCGGGGCATGATGGGCGCGGACGTGCTGGCCAATCTGATCTCCGCGGCGCACGCCAAGGGGCTGTACGTGATACTGGACATGGAGGCGGCGGCGCCCGGCTGCTGGGCGGCATACGGCGCGGACGCCGTCACCGTGTCGCCCTACGGCGGCAGCGCCTGCCTGGAAGCGGGCGGCATGCTGCCTATCGCGGCGGTGCGCACCGGCGGACAGGTGCAGACGCTGGTGGCGGGCGACCGGGCGCTGTGGCTGTCCGTGGCGGAGCAGATGGCGCGGCGGGGCGCGGCGCTGTCGGTGTCCACGGGGTACAGCCTTGACGTGCGGGATGTGCGGCGGGTCTGCCCCAATGCCTTCTTGCTGCTGCCGGACTGCGACGGTGAAAACGCGCTGCCGGCCTTTGACGACATGGGACACGGCGCGTTGCTGACGGACAGCCGCCTGCAATACGAGTCCGACCCCGCCGCCGCCATAGAGCGGGCGGTGAAGGAGCTGAAGCAGTGGGTGACGGTGGTATGACGAAGCTGTATCTGATCCGCCACGCAGAGGCGGAGGGCAACCTGTACCGCATCGCCCACGGGCACTGCAACGGGCTTATCACCAACTACCGGGGCTATCAGCAGATCGACGCGCTGCGGGAGCGGTTCCGGGATGTGGACATCGACGCGGTGTACAGCAGCGACCTGTACCGGACGCAGATCACCGCCAGGGCGATCTGGCTGCCCAAATCGCTGCCTTTGCAGCTGGAGCCGGCCTTCCGGGAGATCTGCATGGGACCGTGGGAGGATCACACCTGGCACGAGCTGAACGTGAAGTACCCGGAGGAGATGTACAACTTCAACCGCCGCGCCGACCTGTGGCGCGTGCCGGGTGCGGAGACGGCGCAGCAGGTGGTGGATCGGTTCATCCCGGCGCTGGAGCGGGTGGCGCGGAGGCACGAGGGCGGCGCCGTGGCGGTATTTTCCCACGGTATGGCGCTGCGGACGGTGCTGGGCGTCCTGCAGGGACAGACGCTGGCGCAGGTGGGGCAGACGTCCCACGGGGACAACACGGCGGTGTCGCTGCTGGAATGGGACGGCGCGTCGTTCCGGGTGGTATACCGGGACGACAACAGCCATCTGGTGGAGCGCGGGCTGTCCACCTTCGCCAAGCAGAGCTGGTGGAAGGACAAGAATATGGTGGAATCCGGCGAGGGCTACGCGCCGCTGCCGGAGGACAGACGGGCGGAATGGCACATTCCGGCGGGCAGCGAGGCCACCGGCGTGTGGTACGGCGATGCGCTGATCGGCGCGTTCGCTCTGGCAGACGAGGGCGACGCCCTGCGGCTGACGCAGTACGCCCTTGCCCCGGAGTGGCGCGGCAAGGGGCTGGGCATCCCGCCCATGGGACAGGTCATCGACGCCTGCCTGAAAAAAGACCGTCCCGCCCTGCGGATCAGCTGCCCGGATAAGGCGCTGCGCCCCTTCTTTGCGCGGCTGGGCTTCCTCCCCACCGCCGGAGATGATATGGAAAAGGATGTAAGACGCATACTGCCGCCGGTGCCGGCGGCGTACCGGCCATAGGCGGAGGGATATTTTCCGCCGATACTTCGCTGCGCCGGACAGGACTGAGGAATAGAGGATGGAAAGCGTGAGATATGGAAAAAGGAATTGAATTTCTCCCCGTCAGCCGGGAGGACATGATCGACCGGGGCTGGTACTACTACGATTTTCTGGTGGTGACGGCGGACGGCTATATCGACCACCCCAGCTTCGGCACCACGCTGATCGCGCGGCTGCTGGAGAGCAGGGGCTACCGGGTGGCCATTTTGCCCCAACCGGACTGGCACTCGGCGGAGGCCTTCCGCGCCATGGGCAAGCCCCGGTACGGCGTGCTCATCGGCGGCGGGAATCTGGACTCCATGGTGGCGCACTACACGGTGGCCAAGCGCCGCCGCACCCGTGACCTGTACAGCGAGGGCGGGCAGATGGGCAAGCGCCCCGACCGCCCCACCATCGTGTACGCCAACCGTGCGCGGGAGGCCTTCCCGGACACGCCCATCGTCATCGGTGGGCTGGAAGCGTCCCTGCGCCGCTTCGCCCACTACGACTACTGGGACGACAGGGTGCGCCGCAGCATCCTGTTTGACGCGCCCGCCGACCTGCTGGTGTACGGCATGGGCGAGAGCGCCACGATGGAGATCGCCCGGCGTCTGGCGCGGAAAACGCCGCCGGCGGATATCACCGACGTGCCCGGCACGGCCTATATCACCGACGCGGTGGGCGAGCTGAAATTCCACCGGGCGGACTGCCCCTCCTACGAGGCGGTGTGCGCCGACAAGACGGCCTACGCCCGCGCTACGAAGGTGGAATACGACGAGCACGACCCCATCCGGGGCTGCGCCGTGGTGCAGCCCTGCGAGGGGCGGTATCTGGTGGTGAATCCCCCGGCGCGTCCTCTGCGGCGGGAGGAGCTGGACGCGCTGTACGCCCTGCCCTATACCCGCGCCGTTCACCCCGTGTATAAGGAGGGCATCCCCGCCATCGAAGAGGTACAGTTCTCCATCACCCATAACCGGGGCTGCTTCGGCGGGTGCAACTTCTGTGCGCTGGCCTTCCACCAGGGGCGGATGGTCACCAGCCGCTCCATCGAATCGGTGCTGGAGGAGGCGGAGCTGCTGACCCACGAGCCGGGGTTCAAGGGCTACATCCACGATGTGGGCGGCCCCAGCGCCAACTTTCGCCACACCAGCTGCCAGAAGCAGAAGCGCTGCGGCATGTGCAAGAACCGCAGCTGTCTTGCGCCGGAGCCGTGTCCCAATCTGGACGCGGATCACTCGGAATACACGGAGCTGCTGCGGCGCATGCGGGAGATACCGGGCATCAAGAAGGTGTTCGTCCGCAGCGGCATCCGGTACGACTACATGCTGCAGGACAAGGACAGGTCGTTCTTCAAGGAGCTGGTGCAGTACCACATCTCCGGCCAGCTGAAGGTGGCGCCGGAGCACTGTGTCAGCTCGGTGCTGGACTATATGGGCAAGCCCCATTTCGACGTGTTCCTGAAGTTCTGGCGGCAGTATCAGAAGCTCAACGAGGAGCGGGGCACGGAGCAGTATCTGGTGCCGTACCTTATGTCCAGCCACCCCGGCTGCACCCTCAGCGACGCGGTGGAGCTGGCGGAGCTTCTGCACAAAAACGGCAGAACGCCGGAGCAGGTGCAGGACTTTTATCCCACGCCCGGCACGCTGTCCACCTGCATGTACTACACGGGTATCGACCCGCGGGACATGTCGGAGGTCTATGTGGCCCGCGACCCCAAGGACAAGGCCATGCAGCGGGCGCTTTTGCAGTGGTCGCGGCCGGAGAAGCGGGCGCTGGTGGTGGAGGCGCTGGAGGAGACGGGCCGCACCGATCTCATCGGCTATGAGAAGAAGTGCCTGATCCGTCCCCGCAAGGGCGAGCCCTACGGCCAGCCTTCGGCAAAGCCTGAAAAACCGGAGAAGCCGGAGCGCCAGCCCCGCCGGAAAAAGGAGACATCCGGCAACCGGGGACGCCGGGGCACACCCACGGCGAAGCAGCCGGTGCAGAAGGGCAAGATGTCGCCCCGGAAAAAGGCCGCCTTCGCCAAAAAGCGAAACGGAAAATGAGCAAAGAGGCAGCGTCCTGCATAGCGGGGCGCTGCCTCTTTTGTCAGAATACGCAAACTGATAAAACTTTTGTCGGATCTTATGGAATGTTGTGACGCTTACGACGAAAAAATACTTGTGCTGTAGTGGAATTTCTAATATAATAAAAAGGAAGTGTCAAGATGCCGATATCGGGTGTTAAGATTTTGCCAAAATCAGGACATTCGATGGAAGCGCCGTGCCGCTTCTGCCGTACATGAAACGACACGGCACAAAAATTTTACCGGATGTAAAAGGTGAAAGACGAATGGAAAAAAAGAGGAAAATCAGGTTCATCGTGGTGTGGCTGCTGATCACCGCGGCGTTCCTGGCCGGTTCTCTGCTTGTCCCCGGACACGGCAAGTCGGAGTCGGTGCAGGAGGCCATGCGTGACGCGGTGCTCCACGGGACGAACCGCATCAGCCTGTTCGGGCTGAAGGACGTGAACCCGGCGTACATATCGTCGCTGGTGGTGGTGGGAGCGATCCTGCTGGCAGCGCTGCTGCTGCGGATCTTTGTCATCCCCCGGTTCAAGATGGTGCCCGGCAAGCTCCAGATGGTGCTGGAGACGGCGGTAGGACTGTTCAACGGCATGGCAAAGGACAACAGCCCCCACCGCAACAAATTCCTGGGTGCCTACATTTTCGGCGCAGGCGTGTACATTTTCATCGGCACCCTGTTTGAGCTGTTCGGCTTCCAGGCCATCACCACCAATGGGCACACCATCGCGCTGCCCGCCCCACTGTCGGACGTGAACGCGGCTATCTCGCTGGGCTGCCTGTCCTATGGCGTCATTCTGGTAGGCGGCATCATCGCCAACGGTGCAAAGGGCGCGGGCAAGGCGCTGAAGGATTTCTCCCTGCCCATCTCCATGAGCTTCCGTATGTTTGGCGCGCTGCTCAGCGGCCTGCTGGTAACGGAGCTGGTGTACTACTACGTGTCCCTGAGCTTCGTTGTGCCGGTGGTGGTGGGCGTGCTGTTCACGCTGCTCCACGCGCTGATCCAGGCCTACGTGCTGACCACCCTGACCTCCATGTTCTACGGGGAGACTACGGAAAAGCACGCACCCAAGCCCAAGAAAAGCAAAAAAATCAAAGCTGAAACTGTAAATAACTGACGGAGGAAAGAGAAATCATGAAAAAGATGTTCAACAAGAAGGCCTTTGCCCTGCTGCTGTGCCTGGTGCTGGCACTGACCGCCCTGCTCACCGTGACCGCGTTCGCCGATACCGCGCCTGCCGACGGCACCGCCGCCCAGACCGAGGAAACGGCCGACAGCGGTGTAAGCGCCAAGGCCATCGCCTCCGGTATCGCCATCGGTGTGGCCGCTGCCGGCGGCGCCATCGGCATGGGTATGGCCATCGCCAAGTCCGCTGAGGGCATCGCCCGCCAGCCGGAGGCCGAGGGCAAGATCCGCACCACCATGATGCTGGGCCTGGTGTTCCTGGAAACCGCTATCATCTACGCCCTGCTGGTGGTCATCCTGATCATCTTCGTGCTGTAAGAAACGGGGAGTACCGCTATGAATAACATCCCTCTGAATATTGATTGGCAGCAGATACTGCTGCACTTCTTCAACTTCTCTATTCTGGTGGGCGGGCTGTATCTGCTGCTGTTCAAGCCGGTGAAGAGCTTCATGGCCAAGCGCGAGAAGCACTATGCCGACATGGAGAGCGCCGCCCAGGAGCGGGAGAAGTCCACCGCCGATCTGGAGGCCGCCATGCGCCAGCGCGAGGCGGAGTTCGACGCCGCGCTGGAGGAAAAGCGCGCCGCCGCCGCCAAGGAAGCGGAGAGCTTCGCCCAGCAGCAGCGTGACGCCGCGCGGGTGCAGGCGGACAAGATCCTGTCCGATGCCAAGGCCGCCGCGGAGAGCGAGCGCCAGAAGATCGTGGCGGAGGCCAACCGCGAGGCGGTGGCCATTGCCGAGGACGCCATGGAGAAGATCCTGGCAGCCCAGACTGCCAAGGCTTACGACTCCTTTGTGAACGCAGCGGAGGAGGAACACCATGAACACGACTGATGCACGCCTGACGGCAAGACTGTTCAGCGCCGCGGCGCCGGACAGCGCACAGAAGGCCAAGCTGGAGGACGTGCTGTCGAAGAAATACGGCAAGGCCGTTGATCTGGTCTGGCAGGAGGATCGCACCGTTGTGGGCGGCTTCCGCATCGAGCTGGGCACCGAGATCATCGACTGGACGGCGGAGGGTCGTCTGAGCCAGCTGAAGGAAAAGCTGGTGGAGCTGAAGCCCGGCGCCAGTTCCGTGATCCCGCTGATCCGGGACGCCGTGCGCAGCTGGGTGCCGGAGGTATGCGCCCGCGAGGTGGGCAGTGTGCTCACCGTGGCGGACGGCATCGCCTATGTGAGCGGGCTGGAAAACGCCACCTACGGCGAGATCCTGCTGTTCGAGGGCGGCATCCGCGGCATGGTGCAGGAGCTGCGCCCCGGCCGCATCGGATGCATCCTGTTTGGCCGCGTGGAGGAGGTCAGCGAGGGCACGGCGGTGTACCGCACCGGTAAGACCGCCGGTATCGGCGTATCCGACGCTATGATCGGCCGCGTGGTGGACGCGCTGGGCGCACCCATCGACGACGCGGGCGACATCCGGGCGGACGAGTACCGCATGATCGAAAGCCCCGCCCCCGGCATCATCGACCGCCAGCCGGTCAACACCCCCATGCAGACCGGTATTCTGTCCATCGATTCCATGTTTCCCATCGGACGCGGTCAGCGTGAGCTGATCATCGGAGACCGCCAGACCGGTAAGACCGCTATCGCCATCGACACCATCCTGAACCAGAAGGGCAAGGACATGATCTGCATCTACGTGGCTATCGGCCAGAAGGCCAGCTCCGTGGCGCAGATCGCCGAGCTGCTGCGCCGCCACGATGCCATGAGCTACTCTATCATCGTTTGCGCCGGCGCCGGCGAGTCCGCCTCCATGCAGTACATCGCGCCCTATGCCGGCGCCGCCATCGGCGAGTACTTCATGAACAAGGGAAAGGATGTGCTGATCGTCTACGACGACCTGTCCAAGCATGCCATCGCCTACCGCGCCCTGAGCCTGCTGCTGGGACGTTCTCCCGGCCGCGAGGCCTACCCCGGCGACGTGTTCTATCTGCACTCCCGCTTGCTGGAGCGCGCCGCGCGCCTCAGCGACGAGCGCGGCGGCGGCAGCATGACCGCCCTGCCTATCGTGGAGACACAGGCGGGCGACGTGTCGGCCTACATCCCCACCAACATCATCTCCATCACCGACGGCCAGATCTTCCTGGAGAGCAGCCTGTTCTTCTCCGGACACCGCCCGGCGGTGAACGTGGGTCTGTCCGTGTCCCGTGTGGGCGGCGCAGCGCAGACCAAGGCTATGAAGAAGGCCGTGGGCACCCTGCGCCTCGATCTGGCGCAGTACCGCGAGATGGAGGTGTTCACCCAGTTCTCCAGCGATCTGGACGAGGAGACGAAGAGCCAGCTGGCCTACGGCCAGAGCCTGATGTACATTCTGCGTCAGGGGCGCAGCGCACCGCTGAGCCAGGCGCAGCAGATCGTCACGCTGGTGACGGCTATGGCGCACATCTATCAGCAGGTGCCGGTGGCGCAGGTGTGCCAGCTGCGGGACTTCCTGCTGGGCGAGTTCGCCGTCAGCCGCCAGACGCTGATGCTTCAGCTGGAGCAGGGCGCGGCGCTGACCGACGAGCTGCGCGGGCAGATCAACGACTTTGCAAAGACGGCGCTGGAGAAATTCAAGCGCACAGGCGGGCGGTGAGCGCATGGCGAGCACCAGTGAGATCCGCCGGCGCATCGGAAGCGTGCGGCAGACCCAGAAGATCACCCACGCCATGTATCTGATCTCGCAGGCCAAGCTGCGCAAGGCCAAGCAGGAGCTGGACAACACCCGCCCCTACTTTCAGGCGCTGCAAACAGAGATCGGCCGCGTATTCAACGCCGACAGCACCATCGAGAGCCGCTATCTGATCCCGGCAGACCCCAACGCAAAGCCCCTGCCCGGCGTGCCGGCGTGTCTGCTGATCACGGCGGACAAGGGACTGGCCGGCGCCTATAACCAGAATGTCATCCGCCAGGGGCAGCAGCTCATGGCGGAGCATCCGGGCACGGCGCTGTATGTGGTGGGCGAATACGGCCGCCGCTGGTTCGCCCAGCGGGGCGTGCCCGTGGAAAAGAGCTTTCTCTACACGGCGCAGAACCCCACGCTGGACAGGGCACGGCATATTGCCGAGCTGCTGCTGGATCGCTTTGACGCGGGCGAGATCAACTCCGTCTGGATCATCTATACCGACATGAAGAACGGTCTGGAGGCCACGGTGCATCAGGCGCAGGTCATGCCCCTGCACCGGGAGCGCTTCCACGCGGCAACGGCGGCGACCGCCGGCGACGCGGTGTATGAGTTCGTGCCCAGTGCCAAGGCGGTGCTGGACAACGCCGCCCGCAGCTGCCTGACCGGATACATTTACAGCGCGCTGGTGGACAGCTTCTGCAGCGAGCAGAGCGCCCGCATGACCGCCATGAACGCGGCGGATCAGAACGCGGAGGAGCTGCTGAAGGATCTGTCCGTCCAGTTCAACCGGGCGCGCCAGGCCGCCATCACCCAGGAGATCACCGAGGTCTCCGCCGGTGAGCGCGCCCAGCGCAGCAAGAAAGAAAAGGAGGGCTGACCTCAATGAAACAAGGCATTATCACGGGTATTTCCGGCCCCGTGATCGACGTACAATTTCCTGAAGGGAGCCTGCCCGCCATCAACGAGGCACTGACCGTGGAAGCCAACGGCCAGCGCTACACCATGGAGGTGGAGCAGCATCTGGAGAACAAGACCGTCCGCTGCGTCATGATGGCCGGCAGCGACGGTCTGGGACGCGGCCTGACCGTCACCGCCACCGGCCACGGCATCGTGGTGCCCGTGGGCGAAAAGACACTGGGGCGCATGTTCAACGTGCTGGGCGATCCCATCGACGGCGAGCCGCCGGTGGACGAGAGCGTGCCCCGGTGGGAGATCCACCGCGCCGCCCCCACCTTCGCCGAGCAGATGCCCGCCGCCGACATTCTGGAGACGGGTATCAAGGTCATCGACCTGATCGAGCCGTACCCCAAGGGCGGCAAGATCGGTCTGTTCGGCGGCGCCGGCGTGGGCAAGACCGTGCTCATTCAGGAGCTGATCCACAACGTGGCCATGGAGCACGGCGGCTATTCCATCTTCACCGGCGTGGGCGAGCGCAGCCGCGAGGGTAACGACCTCTGGGGCGAGATGCGCGAGTCCGGCGTGTCCGACAAGACCGCCCTGGTGTTCGGCCAGATGAACGAGTCCCCCGGCGTCCGTATGCGCGTGGCGCTCAGCGGCCTGACCATGGCGGAGTATTTCCGCGACGAGGAGCACAAGGACGTGCTGCTGTTCATCGACAACATCTTCCGTTTCGTGCAGGCGGGCAGCGAGGTGTCCACCCTGCTGGGACGTATGCCCTCCGCCGTGGGTTATCAGCCCACGCTGGCCGGTGAGATGGGTGCTCTGCAGGAGCGCATCACCTCCACCAAGAACGGCTCTGTCACCTCCGTGCAGGCGGTGTATGTGCCCGCCGACGACCTGACCGACCCCGCCCCGGCTACCACGTTCTCCCATCTGGACGCCACCACGGTGCTCAGCCGTAAGATCGCGGAGCAGGGCATCTATCCCGCCGTGGATCCGCTGGAGTCCACCTCCCGCATTCTGGAGCCGGACATCGTGGGCGAGGAGCACTACAACATCGCCCGCGCCGTGCAGTCCACCCTGCAGAAGTACCGGGAGCTGCAGGACATCATTGCCATCCTGGGTATGGAGGAGCTCAGCGACGAGGACAAAAAGACCGTCGCCCGCGCCCGCCGCATCCAGCGCTTCCTGTCCCAGCCCTTCTATGTGGCGGAGAAGTTCAGCGGCGCTCCCGGCGTGTTCGTGCCCCTGCACGAGACGCTGCGCGGCTTCAAGGAGATCCTCTCCGGCGCCATGGACGACTATCCCGAGGCGGCCTTCTTCAACGCCGGTACCATTGACGACGTGAAGCGCAAGGCCGAGCAGCTGAAGAAAGGCGGCATGTGATGGCCGCCGCGTTTCAGCTGGATGTGCTGGCCGCCAGCGTACCCTTCTTCCGGGGCAAGTGCGTGTCGGTGGTGATCCCCACCACCGATGGCGAATACGGCGTGCTGGCCGGTCACTGCAACGCAGTGGGCGCTGTCACCGCCGGCGAGCTGCAATTTGAGACGGAGGAGGGCGAGCGCCGCCGGGCGGCCGTGGCACAGGGACTGTTCAAGATCGACGGCGACCGGGTGCTCCTGCTGCTGGACGCCGCCGAGCGTCCGGAGGACATCGATGTGAACCGCGCTCTCCGCGCCCGCGAGGAAGCGGAGGAGGCGCTGCGTCAGAAGCGCAGCATGGCGGAGTATCAGCTGGCGCAGGGCAACCTCGCCCGTGCGCTGAACCGCCTCCGCGTCAGCGGGAAAATGTGAGCAACAAAAAAATCAGCTCAACGGCTTAGCCGTTGGGCTGATTTTTTCGTTATGAGTGATCGCTTATCCCGTGCTTGGGGCGCGCAGGGCGGGTATCGCGGTTTACAGTACCTTGCTGAGGAAGTCCTGAAGCCGGGGATCCTGCGGATGGTCGAAAATATCGGTGGGAGAGCCCTCCTCCAGGATCTTGCCGTCGGCCATGAATACCACCCGGTCGGCCACCTCGCGGGCGAAGCCCATTTCGTGGGTGACGACCGCCATGGTCATGCCCTCCTTGGCCAGATCCCGCATGAGATCCAGCACCTCGCCCACCATTTCGGGGTCAAGGGCGGAGGTGGGCTCGTCGAAGAGCATGACCTCCGGATCCATGGCCAGCGCCCGGACGATGGCGATACGCTGCTTCTGACCACCGGAGAGCATGTTGGGATACTCGTCGGCCTTATCGGACAGACCGATACGCTCCAGCAGGGCGCGCGCCTGGGCTTCCGCCTCGGCGGGGGTCTTTTTCTTCAGCGTTACCGGCGCCAGCGTGATGTTCTGGAGCACGGTCTTGTGGGGAAACAGGTTGAAATGCTGGAACACCATGCCCATCTTCTGGCGGTGGAGGTCGATATTCACCGACTTGCTGGCCAGATCCACGCCGTCGAAGAAGATGGCGCCGGAGGTAGGCTCCTCCAGCATGTTCAGGCTGCGCAGCAGCGTGGACTTGCCGGAACCGGAGGGGCCGATGATGGCCACCACCTCGCCCTTGTGGATGTCCAGGTCACAGCCATCCAGCGCGTGAACGGTGCCGTGGTTGTACTCCTTGACCAGACTCTTCACGGAGATAAGAACTTTACTGCTTGTCGCCACGGCGCATTCTCCTTTCTATGGCCTCGATCGCTTTGGAGGCGGGGTAGTTGATGCAGAAGTAGACCAGCGCGGCCAGCACATAGGGCGCCAGCGTGATGTAGCTGTTGCCGGAGACGGTCTGGGCGGTGTACATGATCTCCGCCATGCCCAGCACGGAGCAGATGGAGGATTCCTTCACCATGGTGACCACCTCGTTGGCCAGGGCGGGGAGGACGTTCTTGATGGCCTGGGGCAGCACCACCAGACGCATGGACTGCCAGCTGCTGAGACCCAGAGAGCGGGCGGCCTCGGTCTGCCCCTTATCCACGGCCAGAATGCCGGCGCGGAATATCTCGGCCACATACGCCGAGCTGTTCAGTGCCAGCGCCACCACGCCGGGGATAAAGCGGTTGACGGCGATAAAGCCGAACAGGAGTGTACGGGGCAGGGTGATGTAGTGGAACAGTCCGAAGTAGATGATGGACAGCTGCACCAGCATGGGGGTGGAACGGAACACGGCGATATACGCGCCGGCGAACCACTTGATGGGCTTGACCTTGCTCAGTCGCATCATAGCCAGCAGCAGAGCGGGGATCACAGCCAGCAGCACGGATACCACCGCCAGCAGCAGGGTGTATTCAAAGCCGCGGACGAAGGCAGAGCCGTACTTGGGCAGGAACGAGAAGTTAAAGAAGTTGGTGTTGTCCATGTTGACAAACAGATCATTCCACGACATAGACGAGACATCCTTTCAAAAGTTCTGATACAGAGCGCAAGCGTGCAAAGCCGGGGCTTTGCACGTTTGCGGTAGTTGGCGGGGTTATCAGCCCACGTAGCTCAGACCCACGTTGCCGTCCAGCACCAGCAGGTCGATGGTGCCGTTCTTCAGCTCAGTGACCAGAGTGGGGACCAGAGACTCCAGAACCATGCCGTTGGCAGCATCGGGGAACATGTCGGCGGCAGCCATGGCCTTGGTGGTGTTCTTCTGGGCGCCGATGATGACGGAGGCCTGGTTGATGTCGTCAACGGTCTTGTACTTGTCGGCGTTGGCAGCCTTCACCAGAATGACGGGGGGCAGATCGGTGTAGTAGGGATCGGAGAAGTCACAGGCCAGAGCACGCTCTTCGGTGTACTCGCAGGCGGCCAGCACCATGTCGAAGTCGCCGTTGCTCAGGGAGGTCACCAGGTTATCGAAGTTCATGGACTCGATCTGCAGCTCCATACCCATGGACTCGGCGATGTACTTGCCCACTTCCACGTCGATGCCGGCGTACTCGGTCATAGCGGCATCAGCGAAGAACTCGTAGGGGGGATAGTCGGGGCTGGTGCCCATGACCAGAACGGGCTTGTCGCTGGCAGCGGCATCCTTATCGGCGGCAGCCAGATCGGAGGACACGGAATCGGGGGTGTACGTCTCCTGAGAGGCGACCTTATTCTCGATCTCCTTGATGAGCGCACCGTCGTTGGCGGTCAGCTCAGCGATGGCCTTATTGATGCCGGGCAGCAGACCCTTGGGGTCGCCCTTCTGCACCAGAACGCGATAGGGCTCTGTCTCGCCCCAATCCACCACGTTCTCCAGAACCACCAGAGAATCATCGGTGTCGGCGGCGGCGTCATCCTTCTTGGTGTCGTCAGCCTTCTGGCCGCAGGCCACCAGGCTCAGCGCCATGACCAGCGTCAGCAGCATTGCCATAAACTTTTTCATGTTACTTACTTCCTTTCAAATCATGTATGGTTCTATACCGTGAATCGGAATATAGACGTGTATTTCGGAGGAGTTCCTCCTGACAGTGGCTACTATACACCGCGCATGCATAAATGTCAACATGTTTTTGCATAAAAAATCGATGCAAAGGCGAATTTGTACAAACGGCACATGGGGAAACGGGGGAAAATGCGGTTTTGATTGTGCAGAATGGCGATACTACGCCGCGCATAAATGAATAAATATTCAAATATACTGGATGAAGCTGAAACGCCAGCCGAAAGGCTGGCGTTTCAGCTTGTCAAAAAAGTCCGTTCGGACTTTTTTGACAAGCTGAAGCAAAATCGCAAAATAAAAAACAGTATTTTATTTTGCAATTTTGGTCGCTGCGGCGGGTGATTGAACGCGAAAGGGAACCCTGACGGTTCCCTTTCACACTATCCTTCCCTCCGATACTTGTAACCGGGCAGGTTTTTTGACAGACTGAGAAACGCCAGCCTTTTGGCTGGCGTTTCTTCTACAAAAGAAAGGGGGATCATGAAGAAGCTTCTGCTTACATGTCGATAAGACGGGCGGCGTAGAGGTAGGTGCGGGCGTAGTAGCTCTCGTACAGGGAGCTGATGATCACGCCGCTGCTGGTGCTGGAGTGGATAAACTGCCCTCCGCCCAGATAGATGCCCACATGGCCGATGCCGCTGCCGCCGGTGGCGAAGAACACCAGATCGCCGGGAGCGCGCTCCGCGGTGGTCACGCTGCGGCACATGCGGTACTGGCTGGTAGCGCCGTGGGGCAGGCTGATGCCAAAGGCACCGAACACCTTCATGGTGAAGCCGGAGCAGTCGATACCGCTGCGGCTGGTGCCGCCGTAGCGGTACGGGGTGCCCAGATAGCTGTACGCCTCGGCGATGACATCCTCCAGCAGGGTGTTGGTGGCGGCGGTGCCCTCGTAATCCTCGTAGCGCACGGGCTGGCAGTACTCGGACAGGACGTAGCCGGTATCGCTGCCGTAGGCCACCTGATACCACTCATCGTCCACTATGTCCAGCAGACGGGCGGCCTTGCCATCAAAGATGATGCGCAGGCGCTGCGCGTCAGTGCTGGGTTCGGCGCGGAGAGAGATGTAGGAATTGCAGTCCACCAGAACGCCGGTGTTTTCCTTCAGGAAGTTCTCCTTACGGAGCGCCTCCGTCTCCTGCACCAACGCCTGAGCGGAAAGCTGGGTCAGGGACAGCGTATCGCCGTCCAGCAGGCCGGCCTCCTCCGCCAGACGCAGACCGTCACCGGTCTGAAGGGCGGTAGCGGAGCCGGACACAACACCGCTGTCGGCCAGCGCTTCCACGGCAGCCGTATAGCCGGCGGTGTTGATGGGTGTTGCCTCCTCCGCATTGGCGGCGGTGACAGCCCCGGAGAAAAGCAGCAGACTGGACAGACCCAGCGCTGCGATCTGTTTTCCAAACATGGGCATTACCTTCCATTGCATTGATTTTGCCGGGGGTAAGGCACCCGACAGATGATACTATATCACAACTCTATCAAAAAAGCTACATAAAAATTACAAATTGGAAACAAAATTTTCAGAACGGTAATAAGTTGGCTGAAATATTGCAATATTTGCACGAGCTGTGCTATAATGGATGCAAAAAATGCGGAGGTGATACGGTGGAACCGTTGCAATATGAGGAGAGAGGCTACCTGAAGGAGCCGTTTCGCCTGTTCCATCTGGCGGATGGGCGGGGCGAATACATTGAATATCACTACCACGCCTTTCATAAGATCATTATCCTGCTGGCGGGAAAGGCGGGCTATGCCGTGGAGGGCGAACGCTACGAGCTGAGCCCCGGCGACTTCGTGCTGGTGGGGCGCGGCAGCATCCACCGGCCTGTGGTGGCGGCAGGGGACTATTACGAGCGCATGATCCTGTACATCGCGCCGGAATACCTGCGGTCGCTGACGGCGGGGGACTGCGATCCCTCGGAGTGCTTCCGGCGGGCGCAGGAGACATTCCAATATGTATACCGGGACGAGAACGGCAGCCGGGTCAGGCCGCTGTTTCAGGCGCTGGCAGAGACGATCCGGCAGGGCGGCTACGGTGCGGCGCTGCTGGCACAGGCGCAGTTCACCGAGCTGATGGTAGAGGTGAACCGTGTTGTCCGGGGCGGGCACAGGGTGGGCGCCGCCGGGGGAGACAGCAAGGTGATCTCCCTGCTGCAATACCTGAACCTGCACCTGACAGAGCCGCTGACCATCGACCAGCTGGCGGAGCGGTTCTACATCAGCAAGTACCACATGATGCGGCGGTTCCGGCAGGAGACGGGGTATTCCGTCCACGGCTACCTGACGGAGAAGCGGCTGCTGCTGGCGCAGCAGCTGCTGGCGCGGGGCTGCACCCCGGCGGAGGCCGCGGTGCAGGCGGGGTATCAGGACTATTCCACCTTCTCCCGCGCCTATAAGAAGCAGTTCGGGCGCAGCCCCTCGGCGGATGCGGAAAAGGAGCACGATTTACAAATAACTACGCAAGATTTATGATTTACATTGCGGAAAATGCCCATATAATAGAAAACGAAAGTTCTCGCTGTGATTTGTGGAGGAGGTCATTATGAAGAAATTCCTGAAAAACTACTGGTTTATCCTGTGCATGCTCACCGGTATCGTGGGCGGTTGCCTGGTGGGCGCGTTCGCGCCGGGCTTCGGCGGCAAGATCGAATTCCTGGGCACGCTGTTCATCAACATGATGTTCTGCGTGGTGGTGCCCATGGTGTTCTGCTCCATAGCCTCCGCCATCGCCAACATGAAGAGCGTGAAGCGCGCCGGTAAGATCATGGGCGTGACCATCGCCACGTTCCTTGTTACCGCCGCTATCGCCGGTGTGCTGATGTACATCGTCTGCCGCATCGTTCCCCTGGTGGACGGCAGCTATACCATCGTGGAGGGCGAGGTCGGCGAGGCGCTGGGCTTCGGCGACATGATCGTGAACTTCTTTACGAAGCCCGACTTCGCGGAGCTGCTGAGCCGCCGCGCCATCCTGCCCCTGATCGTGGCGGCGGTGCTGTTCGGCTTCGGCATCCAGATGAACGGCGGCCCGGAGACAAAGACCGCAAAGCTTCTGGAGGATATCACGGGCTGCATCATGAAGACCGTGAAGCTCATCACCTTCTATGCGCCCATCGGCTTCTTCGGCTTCTTCGCCAACCTGGTGGCCACCTACGGGCCTGAGCTGGTGAAGGACTACAGCCGCACGCTCATTATTTACTATGTCATGAGCTTTGCCTACATGTTCATCTTCTTCCCCCTCTATGCCCGGTTCGGCGGCGGCAAGGGCGGCGCAAAGCTGATGCTCTCCAAGCTGTTCCGCCCGGCGGCGGTGTCCTTCGGCACCTGCTCCAGCGTGGCTACCATCCCTACCAACATGGAGGTGGCGGAGGAATCCGGCATCAGCAAGGACGTCAGCGACATCGTGCTGCCGCTGGGCGCCACCATGCACATGGACGGCTCTGCCATGTCTGCCATCATCAAGGTGGCGTTCCTGTTCGGCGTGTTCGGCCTGGACTTCTCCACGGATAAGGCGATCCTGGCCATCATCGTGGCGGTGTTCTCCTCCGTGGCCATGAGCGGCATCCCCGGCGGCGGCGGCACCGGCGAGCTGGTGGTGTGCACCATCTTCTTCCCCGACCATCTGGCTATTGCCTATCCCATCGCGCTGGCTATCGGCAATCTGGTGGATCCCCCGGCCACCATGGTCAACGCCGCAGGCGACTATGTGGTGTCCTTCATCGTGTCCCGCTATGTGGACGGCAAGGACTGGCTGCAAAAGAAGCTGCACGGCAAGACCGAAGCGTAACAGCATATAAAGAGCAAAAAGAGAGCGTCACCATGCGGTGACGCTCTCTTCTCAGACTGTCAAAAAACCTGCCCGGTTACAAGTATCGGAGGGAAGGATAGTGT
>OLWB01001608.1_pt1 | contig 20582 bp, 18 predicted proteins | sample 1673331 | NCBI WGS metagenome assembly OLWB01 (sample SAMEA3178943, study PRJEB25190) | human gut metagenome | biome: human gut; feature: human-associated habitat; material: faeces | place: Austria | collected 2013
ACTGCATGGTGTCATAGATAGCCATTCCCGCGGTCACACTGCCGCCGGGGCTGTTGATATACATCTGAATGTCCTTGTCGGGATCCTGCGCCTCCAGATAAAGGAGCTGCGCCACCACAAGGCTGGCGGTGGTATCATTCACCTCTTCGCCAAGAAATACGATACGGTCATTGAGCAGCCGGGAAAAGATGTCGTAGGAACGCTCGCCGCGGTTCGTCTGCTCCACAACGTAAGGAACTAAGCTCATAAAAATACCTCCTGCAAAAGATAGATGCCTGATTATACCCACCTGTGCATGATTTTCATAATAGCCCGCGGCGGCGGGGCAAATATCTCGCCCCGCCGCGCCGGCCTTCTCTCTCCTGAAGCCGCGTTACTCCGCGTCCTTCTTGGTGCTCTTCTTCGCCGTCTTCTTGGCGGGCTTCTCCTCGCCCTCGGCCTCCTCCGCCTTGTCAGCGGACTTCTTGGCGGCCTTCTTCGCGGGCTTCTTCTCCACGATCTCGCCCTCGGCCTCCAGCTCGGCCTTCTCCTCGGCGGGCGCCACGGCCTTGGCGCTGTCGGCCACCACCTTGATGACCTTCTCGCGGATGACCTGCTCCTTCACTTCCTCGGGGCGCAGGTACTTCTTCACGGTGTCCAGATCCATACCGTACTTGTCCGCCACGTTCTTCATCTCGGCTTCCACCTCGTCGTCAGTGGCGTCCAGCTTTTCGGCGTCGATAATGGCGCGGACGGCCAGATCCATCTTCACCTGCTGCTCGGCGGGGCCGTAGGCCTGCTTGGTGAAGTCGGCCTCGGTGGTGTTGGTCATCTTCAGATACTGGTCAAAGGGGATGCCCTGAGAGGCCAGCTGCTGCTTGAAGCCCTCGGTCATCTGGGCGGCCTGCAGCTCCACCATCTCGGTGGGGATCTCGGCCTCGATGCTCTCGGCGACCTTGGCCATCAGCACGTCCTCAAAGGCGCGCTGGGCGGCCTCGGTGCGCTCGGTGGTCAGCTTCTTCTTGATATCGGCCTTCAGATCCTTCAGCGTGTCGAACTCAGACACGTCCTTGGCAAATTCGTCATCCATGGCGGGGACTTCCTTCACCTTGACCTCGTTGACCTTCACATGGAACACCACGGGCTTGCCCGCCAGCTCAGGGGTGTAGTTCTCCGGGAACGTGATGTCGATATCCTTCTCCTCGCCGGCCTTCATGCCGATGAGCTGATCCTCGAAGCCGGGGACAAAGCTGCCGGAGCCGATCTCCAGATCGAAGTTCTCGCCCTTCCCGCCGTCGAAGGGCACGCCGTTGTCGAAGCCCTCGAAATCGATGTCGGCGGTGTCGCCCTTCTTCACGGCGCGCTCCACGGACACCAGACGGCTGTTGCGGTCGGCCATCTCCTTCAGGCGGGCGGTCACATCGGCAGCGGTCACCTTGACCTCCGCCTTGGGCGCCTCAAGTCCCTTATACTGACCCAGCTTCACCTCGGGATACACGGCCACGGTGCACTTGAACACCACGCCGTCCTTGGTGCAGCTCTCCAGCTCCACCTCGGGATAACCCACGACGTTCAGCTCCTTCTCCTTTACGGCGTCCTCATAGGCGTCCGGCAGGAGGATATTGACGGCTTCCTCATAGAACACTTCCGCGCCGTACATCTTCTCGATGATCTTGCGGGGAGCCTTGCCCACACGGAAGCCGGGTACGTTGATCTTACCGCGCATCTTCAGATACGCCTTGTTGACGGCGGCCTCGAACTCCTCGGCGCTCGTCTCGATGGTCAGTGCGACCCTGCTCTTTTCCAGTTTCTCGCAGCTTTTCACAGTCATTTGTTATTTCCTCCGTTCCGCACCGGCCTTTGTATCGCTACCAACACCAATGCAATATAGTATGATAACAGAATTCAACGGGAATTTCCACTGTTATTTTTCGTTTTTACCACTTTTTTTCACACGTTTTCCCTGTATGCCCCGGCGCGAATGTCAATCGCGCACCTTCACCGGGAGAAAGTTCAGATAGTCGCCCGCCACAAGATGAAAATCCGTGTTGTAATGCACTCCCTCCAGCGCCCGCTTCTGCGCCGCGCCGTGCAGATGGCCGAAATAGCACTCCCCCACACCGTACCGCTGCAAAAGGCGCAGTATCTCCGGGCACTCGTAGCCCTGATACAGCGGCGGATAGTGCAGGAAGCATATCTTTTCCGCGTCCCCCGCCGCCTTCAGGGATGTTTCCAGCCGTCCGGCCTCCCTCGCCAGCATCTTGCCGTTGTGCGTCCCCTCGTTGTCCAGCTCATAGAACCAGCCCCGTGTGCCGCACAGCGCCGTTCCGTTGTAAAACAGGCAGTTGTTGTGGAGAATTTCAATAGAATCCAGCCCGTTGTCCGCGAAAAAGCGCTGCATTTTCGACGCGGTGTTCCACCAGTAATCGTGGTTGCCCTTCAGGATGATCTTGCGCCCCGGCAGGGCGTGGATGAACCGAAAATCAAGGAGTGACTCCTCCAGGCTCATGCCCCAGCTCAGGTCGCCGCACAGCACCGTCGTATCGTCCTCCGTCAGCGCAGAGAATCCAAGGCGGATCTTCTCCACATAATTCTGCCATCTGTCGCCGAATATGTCCATGGGCTTGTTGCTGCCCAGCGACAGGTGCAGATCCCCGATGGTATACAGTGCCATGCGTTCACCTCCTTTTATTGCATCACATGTAATGCAATTTCACTTTACAGTATGCGTCGCCAGTTGTTCCAGAAAATATCCTCCAGCAGCGTCTGGGGGTACCCTCTTTCCTCCAGCGCCTGATAGAGCTTCGCCACGTCCTGCACGCCGCTGAACCCGGCGGCCAGCGCTTCGCAGCCGTCCAGATCGCCGCCCAGCGCCACCGTCTTTTCCCCGTCCAGCGACAGGAACCGCTCGATGTGCGCGATCAGCTGCTCCGTGCTGTCGCCGCCCACAAAGTCCGCATACAGGTTGATGCCCACCACGCCGCCGGTGTCCCGGATGGCGCGGAACATGTCGTCGGTGAGATTCCGCCGGTGGGGGCACAGCCCCGGCTCCCGGGAATTGGAGTGGGACGCCGTCACAGGCCGCTTCGCCCGGCGCAGCACGTCCCAGAACCCCGCGTCGGAGATGTGGGAGACATCGGTGTGTATACCCAGCTCCTCCATCTTTGCCACAAACTCCACGCCCCTGGCCGACAGGCCGCGCTCCGGCTCCTGCGCGCAGGAGCCGCACAGGGCGTTGGCGTTGTTCCACACCGGGTTCAGCAGCCGCACGCCCCATGAGGCCGCCGTCTCCAGATGCGCCATGTCGCAGTCCAGCAGATCGGCGCCCTCAATGCTCAGCAGCGCGGCGGTCTTGTGTTGGGCGGCGGCAGCGTCCACCTCCGCTCCGGTTCTGCAAAGAGCCATCACATCGGCATTTTCCGCCGCCTGCGCGCAAAACCAGTCGTGCATCTGGCACAGCTTCGTCCACGCGGTGCCCTCCGGCAGCTCCCTTACGTTGTCGAACAGGGCAAAAAACTGGGCGCGCCGCCCATACCGCTGTCCCCGCATGAGGTCAACGTGGCCGCTGTTCTCCCGCAGGCTGCGCCCCTTGCCCATGCACTCGTATATCGTATCGCAATGTCCGTCAAAATAGGGTATATTTCGAATTTCTGTCACAAACATCGACCTTTCCTTCAAAGAAATGCAGGCTTTTCGCCCTCACTGAAACGCATCCTCCAGATACTCGATGCGCACGCCGTTCTTATCCCCCGGCTTTTCCGCGTAGACCTCGGCCACGTCGAACCGGGCGGGGCAATCCAGATCGTGCGCCGCCAGATAGAACAGCGCCGTCTTTTTGATGCGCCGCTGCTTCGCAGGCGTCACATACTCCCGCGGCAGCCCCATCTGCAAATTGGTGCGGGTCTTGACCTCCACAAAGCAGAGAATGTCCCCGTCCCACGCGATCAGGTCGATCTCACCGAAGCGGCATTGGTACCCGTGCGCCGCCAGCTTATAGCCGTGCTTTTGCAGGTATTCCGCCGCCAGCGCCTCGCCCCATGCTCCCTCTGCCCGGCTCATTACCGCGACCTCCCCTTCGTTCCGCGTCCGCTGCCCGTCACTTCTTCCGCGCAAACCAGCTTTTCAGGAAGCTGATGCGGTGCTCCGGGCAGACGCCGTACTGATCCAGCATCTCGTAGTGCAGCTTGGTTCCGTAGCCCTTGTGCCTTGCAAATTGATATTCCGGATACTGCTTGTCCAATACATCGCAGACGTACCGATCCCGGCTGACCTTGGCCAGAATAGACGCGGCGGCGATAGAGGCCGACAGCGCGTCGCCGTCCACGATGCACCGGTGAGGCGTCACGATGGCCGCCGTGCGGCCGTGATCCCGGTTCCCGTCGATCAGCGCCAGCTCCGGGCGAACGGACAGACCGTCAATGGCCAGCTGCATGGCTCTCATGCGGGCGGAGAGAATATCCGTCTCGTCGATCTCCCGCGCGGAGACGGATGCCACCGCCCACGCCACGGCCTGCTGCTGTATCAGGGGGAACAGCGCCTCCCTCTTCTTCTCCGTCAGCTTTTTCGAGTCGTTCAGGCCGGGCAGGTCGAACTGATCCGGCAGGATGACGGCGGCGGCGTAGAGCGGCCCCATGAGGGGACCCGCGCCGGCCTCATCCACGCCGCAGACCAGTGCAAAGCCCTGCTCATGCGCCTGCTGTTCGTAAATCATGCTCTCCATCGTCAGCCCTCCACCGTCTCCAGTGTAAAGCGTCCCAGCTTGCCGGCGCGGAACTCGTCCAGCAGGATGCGCGCCATGCGCTCGGTGTCCACCTGCGCGCCGCGCATGAGGAACCCGCGCTTGCGCCCGGCCTTTTCCAGCAGCTCGTAGCCGGTGTCGCCCGGCTCCACCTCTATTTTATACCGCTCGGTAAGCGTGTCGGCGTAGTGGGCGGCCAGATAGTCCATAAGGTAGCAGGCCAGCTCCTCGATGTCCAGCACGTCGTCCTTGACGGCACCTGTAAAGGCAAGGCGCTTGCCAACCTCCGGGTCATCGAACTTCGGCCAGAGGATGCCGGGGGTGTCCAGCAGCTCCAGCGCGGCGTCCACCGGTACCCACTGCTTGGAGCGGGTCACGCCGGGGCGATCCTCGGCGCGGGCGGTCTTGCGGTGGGCGACCTTGTTGATGAAGGTGGACTTCCCCACGTTGGGAACGCCCAGCACCATAACGCGCACCACCTTGCCTACCTGCCCCTTGGCAGCGGCGGCGGCCAGCTTGTCCCGCAGCAACTCCCGGACGGCGGCGGAGAATTTCTCCGTGCCCACGCCGTTTTTGGCGTTGGCCTCCAACACGGCGAAGCCCTGCCCGCGGAAGTACTGCGTCCACCGGCGGGTCTGCACCGGGTCGGCCTGATCCGCGCGGTTGAGGACGATGAGCCGCGGCTTGCCCGCGGTCAGCTCGTCCACGTCCGGGTTGCGGGAGGACAGGGGGATGCGGGCGTCCACGATCTCGCAGACGGCGTCCATATTCTTGATCTCGGCGGATATCATCCGCTTGGTTTTGGTCATATGACCGGGGAACCAACTCAGGTTTTCGATCTGCATAGCTTCACCTCAGACGCATTCTGGAGCAAGTATATCACACACGCCGCAAAAAGAAAAGCACCCACTTTCCGGTGGATGCTCTCTTTTTTGATCGATGCTTACAGCTTCTCGCGGATCTTGGCGGCCTTGCCGACACGGTCACGCAGGTAGTACAGCTTAGCGCGGCGGACATAGCCGTGACGCACAGTCTCGATCTTCTCGATGGAAGGAGAGTGGACGGGGAAAACCTTCTCCACGCCGACACCGTAGGACAGGCGGCGGACGGTGATCGTCTCCTCGATGCCGCCATGCTTCTTGGCAATGACGGTGCCCTCGAAGACCTGCACACGCTCACGGGCGCCTTCCTTCACCTTCACGTGGACGCGCACAGTGTCGCCCACCAGGATCTGGGGTACTTCCTTCAGCTGCTTTTCGCTCAGTGCTTTGATGAGATCCATGGATATTTCCTCCTAAATTATAGGTGTTCATGCCGCCATTTCGCGGTATCCGCGCACATTCCGGGACACCGGCGGCAGAGGACCACCCTTTTCACGCCATGATAGAATACCATACGCCGCCGGAAAATGCAAGATAAATTTGCACTTTTTCTCACAAAAACAGCGCATTTTTCTTTTCCTCCGCCCCTCCCGCAGAAGCAGCGCCCGCAGCCGACGGCTGCGGGCGCTGTTAAGTGTTAACGCTTTACGCTTATTGCTTCTCCGCGCGGCGTTTGTAGGACTCGTACTTCTCCTTGGCGGCTTCCTCCGCCTCGGCAAACAGCACCTTGGCGTTCTCCGGGAAGCTCAGCTCCAGGGAGGCGTAGCGCACCTCGCCCTTCATGAAGTCGTACAGCGGCATGGTAGGCTCCTTGGAATCCAGCGTGAAGGTCTTGGTCTCCGGGCTGTAGCGGTACAGGTTCCAGTAGCCGGAGTTGACGGCGTCCTTCATCTCCTGCTGGACGTTGTTCATGCCCTTCTTGATGCCGTGGTTGATGCAGGGCGCGTAGCAGATGACGATGGACGGGCCCTTGTGAGCCTCGGCCTCCTTGATGGCCTTGATGAGCTGGTTGGGATTGGCGCCCATGGAGCACTGGGCTACATAGACGTTGTCGTAGGTCATCATCAGCATACCAAGGTCTTTCTTCTTGGTCTTTTTGCCGCTGGCCTGGAACTGGGCCACCGCGCCCACAGGCGTGGCCTTGGAGGACTGTCCGCCGGTGTTGGAGTAGACCTCGGTGTCCACCAGCAGGACGTTGACGTCCTCGCCCATGGCGAACACGTGATCCAGACCGCCGTAGCCGATGTCGTACGCCCAGCCGTCGCCGCCGTACATCCACATGGTCTTCTTGGACAGATCCTTTCTGCGCTTGAGGATCTCGTCCACCAGCTTCTGCTCCTCGGCGGAGAACTTGGTGCTCTCCAGCAGCTTCACCAGCTCCGCAGTGGCGGGCGTGGACGCATCCAGATCGTCGTAAGTCTCCAGCCATTTGGCGATGGCGGCCTTGACGGCCTCGTCCTTGGTCAGAGCGTCCAGCTCCTTGACGTAGCCGGTGACGCAGTCGCGCAGCTGCTTGACAGCCAGGCACATACCGTAGGAGAACTCGGCGTTGTTTTCAAACAGGGAGTTACTCCACGCAACGCCCTTGCCCTCGGCGTTCTTGCAGTACGGCACGCAGGGCATAGCCGCGCCCCAGGCCTGGGTGCAGCCGGTGGCGTTGGCCAGATACATCTTGTCGCCGAACATCTGGGTCAGCAGCTTGATATAGGGCGTCTCGCCGCAGCCGGCGCAGGCGCCGTTGAACTCCACCAGGGGCTGCTTGAACTGGCTGCCCTTCAGGGTGAACTTGTCCACGCGGGAGGTCTTTTCCTTCACGGTGGTCAGGAAGTTCCAGTCGGTCTGATCCAGAGACACCTCGTGGGCGGGCACCATCTTCAGCGCCTTGCCGCTCTTGGGGCAGGAGGCCACGCAGCTGCCGCAGCTGGTGCAGTCCAGCGTGGACACGCCCATGGTGTACTTCAGCCCGGCCAGACCGGGGCCCTTGGCGTCCACCAGCGTCATGTCCACGGGAGCCGCCTTCACCTCACCCTCGTCCAGCAGGAACGGGCGGATGACGGCGTGGGGGCAGACGAAGGAGCACATGTTGCACTGGAGGCACTCGGCAGCGTCCCACACGGGCAGGTGCGTGGCGATACCACGCTTCTCGTACTTGGAGGTGCCCAGCGGCATGGTGCCGTCCTCCATGCCCTTGAAGGCGGAGACGGGCAGCTCGTCGCCCTTCTGGGCGTTGATGGGCACCAGAATGTTCTTGATGACGTAGGGCAGGCTCTCGTCGGCGGGCTTCAGCGCCTTGCCGGTCAGGTTCGTCCACTCAGACTTCACCTTGACCTCCACCAGCGCGTTGATACCGGCGTCCACGGCGGCGATGTTCATGTTGACGACCTTCTCACCCTTCAGGCCGTAGGTCTTCTTCACGGCGGCCTTCATGTGCTCCACGGCGTCCTCCACGGGGATGACCTTGGCCAGCTTGAAGAAGGCGGCCTGCAGCACCATGTTGGAGCGGTTGCCCAGACCCAGCGCCTGCGACTCCTTGTTGGCGTCGATGATGTAGAACTTGATGTCGTTGTCGGCGATGTACTTCAGGATCTCGCCGGGGACGTGCTGCTCCAGCTCGTCCTCCTTCCACTCGCAGTTCAGCAGGAAGCTGCCGTGGGGCTTCAGCTCGTGGATGATGTCGTACTTGGTCAGATACGTCTGATTGTGGCAGGCGATGAAGTCCGCGTTGGAGACGTAATAGGTCGAGCTGATGGGCTTCTTGCCGAAGCGCAGGTGGCTCTTGGTGATACCGAAGGACTTCTTCGTGTCGTACTCAAAGTACGCCTGACAGTACATGTCCGTCGTCTCGCCGATGATCTTGATGGAGTTCTTGTTGGCGCCCACGGTACCGTCGGAGCCCAGACCCCAGAACTTGCAGGAGATGGTGCCCTCCGGCTCGGTCAGCAGCGGCGCGCCCACGGGCAGGGACAGATGGGTCACATCGTCCACGATGCCGATGGTGAAGTGGTTCTTCGGCTCATCCAGCAGCAGGTTGTCGAACACGGCCTTCAGCTGGGCGGGGGTGGTGTCCTTGCTGCTCAGGCCGTAGCGTCCGGCGTAGATGGCGGGGCGGTCGCTCTCGTTGATGTAGGCGGCGCAGATGTCCTCGTACAGCGGCTCGCCGATGGAGCCGATCTCCTTCACGCGGTCAAGGACGGCTACCTTCTTCACCGTCTTGGGCATGGCAGCCATCAGGTGCTTGCGGGAGAAGGGACGGAACAGGTGTACCTGCAGGAAGCCCACCTTCTCGCCCTTGGCGTTCAGGTAGTTGACCACCTCCTGGGCGCAGCCGCCCACGGAGCCCATAGCCACGATGACGCGCTCGGCGTCGGGCGCACCGTAGTAGTTGAACAGATGGTACTCGCGGCCGGTGAGCTTGCTGATCTCGGCCATGTAGCCCTCCACGATGTCGGGCAGCTCAGCGTAGGCCGTGTTGTTGGACTCGCGCAGCTGGAAGTAGATGTCGGGGTTATCCACCAGAGAGCGCATCCGGGGATCCTCCGGGTTCAGGGCGTTGGCGCGGAAGGCGGCCAGCGCGTTGTAGTCCACCAGCTTGGCGTACTCGTCGTAGGTCAGCACGTCGATCTTCTGGATCTCGTGGCTGGTACGGAAGCCGTCGAAGAAATGCAGGAACGGGATGCGCGCCTTGATGGCGCTCAGGTGCGCCACGGCAGCCAGATCGGCGGCCTGCTGGACGCTGCCGCTGGACAGCAGGGCGAAGCCCGTCTGACGGCAGTTCATCACGTCGGAGTGGTCGCCGAAGATGGAGAACGCATGGGTGCCCACGGTGCGGGATGCCACGTGCAGCACGCCGGGCAGACGCTCGCCGGAGATGCGGTGCAGGGTGGGGATCATCAGCATCAGACCCTGAGAGGCGGTGAAGCTGGTGGCCAGCGCACCGGCCTCCAGCGCACCGTGACAGGCGCCGCAGGCGCCGGCCTCGGACTGCATCTCCACCAGACGCACCGGCTGACCGAAGATGTTCTTCTTGCCGTTGGCCGACCACGCATCGGCGTGTTCCGCCATGGGGCTGGACGGGGTGATGGGGTAGATGGCTGCGACCTCGGAGAACGCGTATGCCACATACGCCGCCGCTTCGTTGCCGTCGCAGATCTTCATGATTTTGCTCATTCTTTTCTTTCCTCCTCTATAAAAATAGAAGTATCCCGCTTTCCGGGCGGGCGCATTAAAACAGTGTTAATTATACCATTCACGCTTTAAATAATCAATGCAAAGGGAGCGATTCTGTAACAACTGCTACAAAATCGCTCCCTGTTTTGGTGAAAAGTACAACTCAGATGACCATCGGCTCGCCGCTGATATCGACCTGCCCATCGGTGACGGTCAAATCACCGCCCAGTTGATTTTTGTACACGCCGTCGGGTAACTCCACCGGTACGCGGCCGCCGCAGCCGGACAGATCGAACACGCCGGTGCGCTCCCCTGCCGGGGACTTGTAGTGCCCGATAACAGCGCCGCCGCTGACCTCGTACCACACCGCGCCGTCCAGCGGCAGGGACGTTTTCATGTCCTTGCAGCGGCGCAGGAAGCCCTGTAAGTCGGCCCGCTTGTCGCCGAAATTGTCCTCGGCGTCGAACAGCCCCACCTGATGCTGCGGTGCGAACTCCGTGCCGCCGTACAGCAGCATGCTGCCACGGCAGAAGTACAGAAACGCCAGCCAGTGCCGCAGGCGGCGCTCCTCCGGCACCCGCTGCGCCAAACGCGGGGTGTCGTGATTCTCACCGCAGCGCATCTTGATGAACCCGGAGGGGTACGTCAGCTCCTGATAGTTCAGCATGTCGATGTACTGCTGCAGCGTGTTCCTCCCGGTCAGGTAGCCCTCGAACCACGGCCAGATGTCGTAGTCGTAGGTCATGTCGAACGCCCGGTACAGCTCCGTGTCCGTGGCGCAGTAGGCGCCCATTTTCCGCAGCCCCAGCACATGCTGACCGTGGACGCTCTCCGCCAGCCAGATGCATCCGGGGCGGACAGTCTCCACCTCCTGCCGCGCCGCCGTCCAGAAGTCCAGCGGCACGCTGCTGGCCACGTCGCAGCGGAAGCCGTCCACGATCTCCGCCCACATTTTCAGCGTGTCGATCTGATAGCGCCACAGCTCCCTGTTTCCGTAGTCCAGATCCACCACGTCCCACCAGTCCGCCACATGGCGGCTGGGTCTGCCCTGCTCATCGTGGAAAAACCACTCCGGGTGGGTGTGCGCCAGAACGGAATCCGGCGACGTGTGGTTGTACACCACGTCGATGATGCACTTCATACCGCGGTCGTGGATGGCGTCCACCAGATGGCGGAAGTCCTCCATGGTGCCGTACTCCGGGTTGATGCCCCGGTAGTCCCGGATGGCGTAGGGGCTGCCCAGCGTCCCCTTGCGCCCCTCCTCCCCGATGGGGTGGATGGGCATGAGCCACACAATGTCCGTTCCCAGCGCCCGCAGGCGATCCAGATCGCCCTCCAGCGCCTGGAAGGTGCCCTCCGGCGTGTGATTGCGCACAAATACGCTGTAGATCAGCTTGTGCATCAGGGTCTTGTCCGTATTCTGTGCCATCTCTTTTGCCTCCTATTTCAGAAGTTCCAGAAATTCATCCTCCGTCAGCACGGGGATGCCCAGCTCCTGCGCCTTTTGCAGCTTGCTGCCGGCATTCTCGCCCGCCACCACATAGGTGGTCTTTTTGGACACGGAGCCGGACGCCTTGCCGCCCCGCTTTTCGATCATCTCTCCCGCCTCGTCCCGGGTGAATTTCTCCAACGCGCCGGTGAGCACAAAGGTCATCCCGGCAAAGCGGCTGTCATGCGCTTCCTCTTTGCAGCTCATATTCACCCCGGCGGCCTTCAGCCGCGCCAGCAGGTCGCGGGACTGCGGGCTTTCCATCCACTGGCAGAGATACCGCGCGGTGATGGGCCCCACGTCGTCCACGGCGGTCAGCTCCTCCTCCGTGGCTGCGGCCAGCGCATCCATGGTGCCGAACCGCTGCGCCAGCGTCTTGGCGGCCTTCTCTCCCACCTGCCGGATGCCCAGCGCGTTGATGAGCCGCCACAGGTCGTTGTCCCGGCTTCTGGCGATGGCCTCCACCGCGTTCCGGGCGGATTTTTTGCCCATGCGCTCCAGCGGCTCCAGCTGCTCCGGCGTCAGGCCGTACAGATCGGCGGCGGTTCTCACAAGGCCGCTGTCGATCAGCTGCTGCATCACCGCAGGCCCCAGCCCGTCGATGTCCATGGCGCCCCGGCTGGCGAAATGGGTCAAATTCCGCAGCAGCTGGGCGGGGCACTCCGCGCCGGTGCAGCGCAGAGCCGCGCCGTCCTCGTCCCGCACCACCGGCGCGCCGCACACTGGGCACGTCTCCGGCAGCAGATAGGGCTGCGTCCCGGCGGGACGCTTGTCCATGACCACCTCCAGCACCTCCGGGATGATCTCCCCCGCCTTGCGCACCAGCACCGTGTCCCCGATGCGGATGTCCTTCTGGGTGATGAAATCCTGATTGTGCAGTGTGGCGAACGTGACGGTGGTACCCGCCAGCCGCACCGGTTCCAGCTCCGCCTTGGGCGTCAGCACGCCGGTGCGCCCCACCTGAATGATGATATCCTTTACCACCGAGGGCTTCACCTCCGGCGGGTATTTGTACGCGATGGCCCACTTGGGGAACTTGGCCGTGCTGCCGATCTCCTGCCGCTGGCGCAGGTCGTCCAGCTTCACCACAGCGCCGTCGATGTCAAAGGGGAACTGCTCCCGCCCGTCGCCCAGCGCCGCGATCTCCGCCAGAATGTCCGACGGTCTGGACAGCCGCTTGTGAGGAATGACCTTGAAATGCTGGCTGGCCAGATAGTCGATGGTCTCCGTGTGGGCGGCGAATGTCCGCCCCTCCGCCAGCTGCAGATTGAACACCGCGATGTCCAGCCGCCGCTGGGCGGCGATCTTGGGATCCAGCTGCCGCAGGGAGCCGGCGGCGGCGTTGCGGGGATTGGCCATCAGCGGCTTGCCCTCGATCTCCCGCCGGGCGTTGATCTCCTCGAACACGCTGCGCGCCATGTAGACCTCGCCCCGGACGATGAGCCGGGGCAGCTTTTCCGGCAGCGTCATGGGAATGGAGCGGATGGTTCGGAGATTCTCCGTCACGTCCTCCCCCACCCGTCCGTCGCCCCGGGTAGCGCCCCGGACGAACACGCCGTCCCGGTATTCCAGCGCCACAGACAGGCCGTCCACCTTGGGCTCCACGCTGTAAGCCGCGTCCTCCAGCGGTATCTTCTCCAGAAAGCGGCAGACCTCGTCGTCGTTGAACACGTCCTGCAAACTCTCCAGCGGTACGGCGTGGGTCACCTGCTGAAACTCCGTCAGCGTCTGTCCGCCCACCCGCTGGGTGGGAGAGTCCGGGGTGATCTCCTCCGGGTGCTCCGCCTCCAGCTCCTCCAGCCGCCGCAGCAGGTGGTCGTATTCGTAGTCCGACATGGTGGGCGCGTCCAGCACATAATAGAGGTATCCGTTCTCCGTCAGCGTGCGGCGCAGCTCCTGTATCTCCTTGCGATAGTCCATAGTCAAGCCCTCATCCGTTGTTCATAATGTATTCGTCGGCGTAATCCTCGATCTTATCCTCCGTGGTGCTGAAGTAGGTGTACGTCTGGGGCACGCTGCCCACGATCACCGTCTCCGCCACGGATATTTCGTTGCTGACCTTCGTATAGGTGGTGATGCCCGGCAGCAGGATGGTCACATAGACGTCCACATCCAGCAGGATCTGGTGTTTTGTCTGGTTGATGCCCGCCGCCGTGAATTTATCCCGGAACGCGGCCGCCGCCGTGCCCATGGTCTCCATTTTCACCGTCAGCTTCGGCCCTCGGCCTGCCAGCAGCGGCGAGCCTGTCAGCGTACCCAGCGGCACCGCCAGCTCGCTGGCGGACACCTGCCCCAGCCGTTCCAGCACATCGTCCGCCACCGCCGTTTGCAGCCGGTTGAACTCCGCCATATTGCTGCGCAGCGCCGTCACACGGCCGTCGCTGTCCTTGTCGAAGCTCACCAGCCGTCCGTACTCCATCCAGCCCTGCTCCACAGCGTCGTTCACCGCCGCCACCACGATGCGGCTGACGGTGTTGGAGCAGCGCGCCGTGGCCAGCTTCACCAGCATGGGGCGCAGGTGCAGCAGGATCGCCGTCAGCAGCCCCGTGACCGTTATCAGCACCACCGCTGCCCATACGCGTACCCTCTGCCGCCGCGTCAGCCGTATATACCGCAGCCGTCCCATGCAGCCACCCCCTCTCAGGGGAGTGTATGACGGCACGGCTTTTCCTCATTCCTGCCAGCCGTTGACGATGCTCTTGAAGAATTTGCCCCGCTCGGCAAAGTTCTTGAACTGGTCGAAGGCGGCGCAGGCGGGCGACAGCGTCACCACGTCGCCGGGCTGCGCCCGGTCGCGGGCGGCCTCCACCGCCGCGGTGAAGGGCGTCACGTCCAGTATCTCCGGCTTGCCCGGCTGGTACCCCGGCGCGTTCTCCACGGCGGCGCGGATCTTATCCGCCGTAGCGCCGCACAGCACCAGCAGCTTCACATGCTCCACGATCTCCGGCCCCAGCACGTCGAAGGGGATGTGCTTGTCATACCCTCCGGCGATGAGGATGACCTTCTCGTGGAACGACCGCAGCCCCGCGATGGTGCGGGACGGGCTGGAGGCGATGGAGTCGTTGTAGTACCGCACGCCCCGGTATGTCCGCACCAGCTCGATGCGGTGCTCCACGCCGCCGAATTCCCTGGCAAAGCGGCGGATGACCTCATCCGGCACCAGGCCGTCCACGGCGGCGATGGCCGCCATGTAGTTCTCCACGTTGTGTACGCCGGGAATTTTGATATCCCCGGCGGTCATAACGACCCGCTCGTGCCCTCCGCTGCGGCAGACGATATCCTCGCCCCGCAGGAACACGCCGTCGGCCACCTCATCCTGCCGGCTGAACAGCCGGGCGCGTCCCGGCGCCCGGCGGGACTGCTCCGCGGTGACAGCGTTGTCTGCGTTGAACACAGCCACGTCCTCCCCGCTCTGGTGGCGGAAGATATTCTCCTTGGCGGCCACGTACTCCGCCATGTCCCGGTGAATGTCCAGATGGTTGGGCGCCAGATTGGTCACAACGGCGATGTGGGGGCTGTGCTTCATGGTCATCAGCTGGAAGCTGGACAGCTCCAGCACCGCGTAGTCCGTAGCCAGCATCCCGTCCGCCTCGCACAGCAGCGGGTGGCCGATGTTGCCGCCCACCCACACGCGCCTGCCGGCGGCCTTCAGCAGCTCGGCGATAATGGTCGTGGTGGTGGTTTTCCCGTCAGAGCCGGTAACGGCGATGATGGTGCACGGGCAGACCTCAAAGAACACCTCCATCTCGCTGGTGAGCACGGCGCCCCTGTCCACGCAGGCGGCGATCTCCGGCACGTCCGGACGCAGGCCGGGGGTGCGGAAGATCACGTCCGCGTCCAAGTCCTTCAGATAGTCCGCGCCCAGATGCAGCTCACAGCCCAGCCGCTCCAGATGCTCCGCCTGTTCGCCCATCTGCTCCCGGCTGCGCTTGTCGCAGGCGGTGACGCGGATGCCCTCCGTCAGCAGCAGCTCCAGCAGCGGCGTGTTGCTGACGCCGATGCCGATGATCGCCACGGTCTTGTGCCGCAGGCTCTCTATATAGTCACGCAAAGTCATGTGGTATCCCTCCGTTTGACGCATTACTTATAACTGGTATATTATACCTCTTTGCCAGCCATTGTACAACAAAAAATCACACCCCGCAGGGTGTGATTTTTCAGTGATTTTTCAGATCGTGACCTCAAATGGCTCGCCCAGCGTGACAGCTCCGCCGATGGACGCCGCCACGACCGCGCCCGCCTGTCTTGTGACAGAGGCGCACACCGTCCCCGCCGGCTGTGTCAGCGCAGCAGAGAACCGCCCCTCGTGCCCCTCGCTCAGGGCGATGGCGCTGGCCAGCGTACCGCTGCCGCAGCTGCCCTCGAACACCAGCGTGCCCGCCTCGGGCACCTTGACCAGCGGCGTCATGCGCTCTCCCGCAAGGAAGCAGACGCCGTAGGCCTCCAGACCCGGCTCCTTTTCAAAGAGCGGCTCCGCCTTTTCGAAGAATTCCCGGCTGGGCGTGACGCCCTGCACCACCAGATGGGCGATACCGCCCAGATGCACCAGCGTCCCGGCTGTGCCGTCCACGTTCACCGGCCGCACAAACCGCGGCAGAGGCATCTCCGCCTCCGAGGTACCCGCGTCCATATCCACCGTCACGGCGATGGGATGGTCACACCCGCTGACGGACAGGTGCATGGTATGGCGTCCGGTCAGCCCCTGCTGCTTCGCCAGCAGGTAGCCATACGCCCGGGACGCGTTGCCGCAGAACTCCCCCGCCTCCATCTCCATGTGGCCGTTGGGGAATACGAATCCCACCTGCTCTGCCTTCAGCTCCCCGATCTTCATCAGTTCGGCGGCAACGGCGGCGCACTGCGCCTTCTCCACCGGTGTGAGCACGAAAAGGGTGATATTTCCGGCGGGGTCGGCCCGAACGATACGCAGCTTTCTCATCTCTGGTACCGTCCCAAAAACTGGCGCGTCCGCTCCTCGCGGGTGTTCACCATGACCTCCTCCGGGGTGCCCTCCTCCACGATGACGCCGTCGGCCATAAAGATCACCCGGTCGGCCACATCCTGTGCAAAGGACATCTCGTGGGTCACGATGACCATGGTCATGTGCTCCTCCGCCAGGTCACGGATCACCTTCAGGATCTCGCCGGTCAGCTCCGGATCCAGCGCGGAGGTCGGCTCGTCGAAAAAGAGTATCTCCGGATCCATGGCCAGCGCCCGGGCGATAGCCACACGCTGCTGCTGTCCGCCGGACAGCTCGCAGGGATAGGCGTTCTCCTTGTCGGACAGCCCCATCTTTTCCAGAAGCTGACGGGCGCGCTGCTGCGCCTCGCCCTTGTCGCGGCCCAGCACGCGTATCTGGGGATCCATGAGATTTTTCAGCACCGAATAGTGGGGAAACAGGTTGAAGCTCTGGAACACGAGGCCGAACTTTTCCCGTACCTTCTTCAGCTCGCCCTTATCGGCATAGACCGCCTTGCCGTCCGCGTCGTTGTGTACGGCCTGAATGTCGCCGTAGATCAGCTCGCCGGAGTCCATCTCGGTCAGCAGCGTGGCGCAGCGCAGCAGCGTGGATTTGCCGCTGCCGGAGGGCCCGATAATGGCCACCACCTCTCCCTTTTCCACGGAGAGGCTGATGTCCTTCAGTACGTGCAGCGTCTCGTCGTTGAAGCTCTTCTGCACGTGGTTCATCTGTAACAGTTTCATAGTCTCCCCCTTACTTGTAATAGCTCATGCGCTTCTCTACTCTGCCCATGACGAAGTCCACGACCGCGTTGAACGCAAAGTAGAATACGCCCGCCACCAGGAACGGCACGAAGCTCGCCTCGGAGTTTGAGATCTGCTTGCCGATGGTGAACATCTCCTGATAGGAGACGGTAAAGGCCATGGAGGTGTCCTTCACCAGCGTGACCACCTCGTTGGTGATGCTGGGCATGACGCGCTTGAACACCTGCGGCAGGATGATGTGGACGAAGGTCTGCGCCTTGGTGTAGCCCAGCACCTCCGCCGCCTCATACTGTCCCACCGGCATGGATTCGATACCGCCGCGGTATATCTCGGCAAAGTAGGCCGCGTAGTTGATGGCAAAGGCGATCACCACCGGGATCAGCTTGTTGCGCGCCACCGGCACCTCCCAAAGGTAATACGGGCCGTAGGTCACAGCCAGCAGCTGCAACATCAGCGGCGTACCGCGCAGGATGGAGATGAAAAAGCGGGTAACGCTGGAGACAAGCCAGTTCTTGCTCATGCGCAGCAGGGCAACGATCATGCCCAGGGGGAGAGAAAACAGCAGCGTCAGGGAGAAAATGGCGCAGGTTTTGGAAAGTCCCTCGCCCATCTTCACGATCATTGTCAGTAAGGTCATATCGTATCCTCAATTCACGCACACACGCTCCCGGAGGCGAGGCCGCCTCCGGGAGCCGGTATGTTATTCCGTCAGTGACCTTGCGGGATCAGCCCAGCAGCGTCAGGTTGTTCACGATGTCGGGGTACTTGGCCGCGATCTCGGCGTAGGTGCCGTTGGCGACCAGCTGTGCCACGGCGTCCTCGATCTGCTCGCACAGCTCGGCGTCATCGGCGCGGAAGGCGATGCCGTACTGCTCAGCGCCCAGACCCTCGTCCAGCACCGTGAAGCCCTGGTTCTTTTCAGCGTAGGACACAGCCACCGGCTTGTCCACGATCACGGCATCCACAGCGCCGCCGCCCAGCTCGGTGAAGCACTTCAGGAAGCTGTCGCAGGTGGTCAGCTCAGCGAAGGTAGCTTTCAGATCAGCAAGGTCGCCGCCATCGGCCAGCAGCGCCTCGCCGGAGGTGCCCAGCTGGACAGCCACGACCTTGCCGGCCAGATCAGCGGAGGACTTGATGTCGCTGCCCTCCTTGACCATGATGACCTGGGTGTTGTCATAGTAGGGGGCGGAGAGCACATAGCCGGCCTCCTTCATGGAGTCCAGGATCGTCATGCCGGACCAGACGCAGTCGCACTCGTTGGCATCCAGCTGCACCAGCTTCTGATCCCAGTTCACAGGGAACACCTGCATATCCCAGCCCAGCAGGTCGCAGGCGGCCTTGCAGACCTCCACGTCGAAGCCGGTGTATTCACCGTTCTCATCTAAGTAGCTGAAGGGGGGGTACTCCGCGTCGATGCCCATAATAAAGGTCTTTGCGGCAGCGGAGTCGTCCTTCTTCTCGTCCTTCTGCTCGGTCTTGCCGCAGGCCGCCAGAGACAGTGCCATTACCATGGCCAAGATCATTGCAAGTATTTTTTTCATTGTTTTTTCTCCTTTTCCGCCGGAAGTCCGGTCTTTGTCTTGTTTTCTGCCGGTGTTCCGGCGCTCTGTTTACTACGCTACCAATTTACCACTTTACCAAGCTAATGTAAATAGTCTTGTGTTCCAAATTATTCTGTTTTTTCTTGTCCGATTTGTACAAAACATAAAAAAGGCCGCAGCGTGAACCGCTGCGGACAGCTTGACGGAAAGTCCATTCGGCTCTTTCCGTCAAGCTGCCTGCAAAACAGCAAAATAAAAACAACATTTTATTTTGCTATTTTGGTCGCTGCGGCGGGTGATGGAACGCGAAAGGGAACCCTGACGGTTCCCTTTCACACTATCCTTTTACCCCCGTACCCCCAGCGCCGGGCGGGGACGGGGCACGCCGGGCGGGGACGTCGGCCGTCGGACGCGACAGCGGCCGTCGGCCGTCGGCCACGACCGGCGGGACACGGCCACGACCGGCGCGGCGCTGACCGGAGCACCACCGAAAAGGAGCAGGGATTTCCACCGACAGGACGAAGCGCCGCCGCCACCTTCCCCCCGATTCAATACAGGGGCGGCGGCGCGAGACGCAAGCCGGGCGACCCCCGCAAGCCCGGCGCGCAGGCGCGCCCGGCCGTCAGGCGGCCGGGACGCCGGAGATTCAATAGCGCGGCGGCTGGGGGGCGCGTCAGCCCGGCCACCGCACCAAAAAAACCAAACAGGCCGGAGGGGGGGAGCCGCCGCGCCACAACTTTTGATGCGTGACGCACCATTCATCCCTGCGACTGCCAACGAAAAAAAGGGAGAGGGGCAGCCCCTCACCCTTCCCACGGGTACCATTCTTCCCCCCGTTCGGCGTAGTAGTCGGAGACATATCTGACGCATTCCAGCTCCATTGATTCCATCAGCCACCGCCGGACATTCCACTTTTCCACCGAAGCATTCCCCAATAGCGTCCGGTCGAACATATCCGGGGACGAATAGAAGAAATCCCCATGAGCCGCAGCATGGCACCGCCAGCACAGCGTTATGAGGTTCATGGGATGATCTGCCCCACCTTCCCTGCGCGGCTTGACGTGATGAATCTGCAAACCATCCGTCGAATCGCACAGAGCACACCGGAAACCATCCCTTTCGTATACCGCCCGCCGGGTCTTGTTGTCAATGCTGGCACCCATATTCCGTTTCATGTCTTTGTACCGTCCTTTCTGCCGTCTCGCGGCACGACAGGACATCACGGCAGGGCAAGGGCGGGGGCGTGCCCCCGCTCTGTATCACCCTTGCCGCCGTGATATACTGGGAGTGCGCGAGAGGGCATGACAGGGCACTTCCGCTGTCGCTGTCGCTCCCCGGCGCTCTCTCAATGCATCACGAATTCCGCTTGAAAGAAACGAAATTTCGCTAATACCACGCATCCAAATATAATTTTAGGCATACGTTTTCAGCTGAAATTAACTTAGAATCACAAGATTCTTGTAAAACATTTGTTCGAATCACAAGATTCTTGTGATTCCAGTATCTTCCATGTAGGAGCCTGCCCGCAAGGGCATACCGAAACAACGCGCTTCTGTTGGCGAAAGGGAACCCTGACGGTTCCCTTTCACACTATCCTTCCCTCCGATACTTGTAACCGGGCAGGTTTTTTGACAGGCTGAAGGGAGACAGCCTTGCGGCTGTCTCCCTCTTGCTATATGGGTATATGGGTGGCTTACGGCTTATTTGTCGTACATCTCCACCAGCTTCAGCAGGTGCTCGTAGCGTGCCTTGGCCTCGTCCTCGTTGCGCTGGAACAGCACGTCCGCGCGCTCGGGGAACTCGCGGGTCAGGCGGCTGTAACGCGCCTCGTTCATCAGGAACTCCTGATAGCCGCCGGCGGGCGCCTTGGAGTCCAGCGTGAACTTCTTCTCGCCCTCGGGATTGTAGCGGAACAGGTTCCAGTAGCCGCAGTCCACGGCCTTCTTCATTTCCTTCTGGCAGTTCATCATGCCGCCCTTGATGCTGTGCATCTCGCAGGGGCTGTAGCCGATGATCAGGGACGGGCCGTGATAGGCCTCGGCCTCGGTGATGGCCTTGATGGTCTG
>OLWB01001610.1_pt1 | contig 20573 bp, 17 predicted proteins | sample 1673331 | NCBI WGS metagenome assembly OLWB01 (sample SAMEA3178943, study PRJEB25190) | human gut metagenome | biome: human gut; feature: human-associated habitat; material: faeces | place: Austria | collected 2013
AGCACTTGACTGTTAATCAAGGGGTCCTAGGTTCAAGTCCTAGTTGGGGCGCCATTATGGCCAGTTGGTGAAGTGGCTTAACACACTGCCCTTTCACGGCAGCATTCACGGATTCGAATTCCGTACTGGTCACCAATATTTGTAGTAACTCCGAAGCAGGAGTTTTTCTTTTTAAAAAATGTTGACAGAAAAGTATTTTTACTGTAATATTATAAGTGCAGTTGGAGACATACTCAAGAGGCTGAAGAGGCGCCCCTGCTAAGGGTGTAGGTCGGGCAACTGGCGCGAGAGTTCAAATCTCTCTGTCTCCGCCATAATGAAATTAACCGTTTTTTAACGGTTTTTTTGTTTCTTCTAATCTTTATAAAATTTATAAATCATGATATACTAATCTATAGATAGGAGTAGGATATGATGCATAAATTATTAAAGAAGTTTTTAGAAAATTTTAATGACATTAGCAACTTTTATTCATTTTTAGTTGCTAAAACAAAAAAGTATGAAAATGTTGGTACCACTAATGAATGGTTGATTGATAATTATTACTTGGTTGCCGAATATAAAAATGTTTTAATTGACGATAAAAAAGGTTTATCAAAAGCTTTAAAACACGTTGATAATATTTATCCAATTATTTATGATATTATCAATAAAAATCAATATAATATTTCATACAAATCATTAATGAAAGAAATGAATTCTTATCAAAGAAAAAGCAAAAATTATTTCACTTACAAAGAACTTTCTTTAGTAATACCCGTTTTATATTTTATCTATACTGATAAATTAAATTCTATATGTGAATTATCATACCAAAGATTAGAAATAAAAGATAAAGTTCACGATATGATTAAAGAGTTACAAAATAATTCCTCAGTTATACGTGATTTTACATTTGATAAAGATATTCCAAGACAAAACATTTTTATCTTTGAATTAAATCAAGAATTAAAATTATTAGGAGAAGCAGCTAATAAAGAATTTAGAGAGTTTAATAATTACCTAGAAGAAAATAATATAAGTCTAAGACAAATTATTAATGATGAATATCAAGAACAAATAAATATGAATTTACTAATATCTAATATATTCAACAACCTAAAAGAAATTATGAAATATCAAACAGAAGATATTTTTGAAAAGGTTAGTAAATGTGAAAAATTACTAGTTGAAGATAATGTATATGATAGTATGACTACTGATACAAAAGAAGTATATAGAAAGCAAATATATAAGATTTCTAAAAAAACAAAATGTAGTGAATTTGAAATAGTAAAAAAACTAATGGAAGAAAAAAATGATGATAACTTTCATATTGGATATTTATTATTTCCACAGAAAAATAAAATGGTTAGGGTTGCATTATATATAATTTGGCTTCTTTTTACTACCTGTATAATTTCATTTTTCTTAAGCTTCTACTTTATTCCTCTTAAAGTAATTGGTTTTATAATTTTATTTATTCCAGTTTTACAAATAGTAATTCAACTTACTAATCAATTTTTAAATAAGCATGTACCATCTAATCCACTTCCTAAATTAAATTATGCTAAAGGACTTCCAAAAGAGTCTGCTACTATGGTTGTAATACCAACAATCATTGCTGATACAAAGAAAATAAAAGAAATGTTTGATACATTAGAAACTTACTATGTTGTAAATAAGACAGAACATTTATATTTTTCCCTACTAGGAGATGTCAGCGCATCAGATAAAAAAGTAATTGATAATGATAGTGTAATTGCTGAATATGGAAAAAAGTATGCAGAAAGCTTAAATAAAAAATACAAAAAAGATATTTTCTTCTTTTTATATCGTAATCGAGTTTGGAATGAAAGTGAAGAATGTTACTTAGGTTATGAAAGAAAAAGAGGAGCACTTTTACAATTTAATAGATATCTTTTGAATAAATTAACAAAAGAAGAAAAAAAGGATTATTATTTTACATCAACCCTTGATAATTTAGATGAGAAAATAAAATATGTTATTGCGCTAGATACTGATACTAAACTTGTCCTAAATTCTTGCTTAAATTTAGTAGGTTGTATGGCTCACCCTCTAAATCACCATGTCTTAAATCAAGATAAAACCAAGGTTATTAGTGGATATGGAATGATGCAACCAAGACTTAATACAGATTTAGAGGCTACTAATCGTTCCCTTTATTCTCAAATATTTGCGGGTATTGGGGGATTTGATACTTATAGTGTAGTAGTACCACATACAAATCAAGATTGCTTTGGAGAAGGTAGCTTTGTAGGAAAAGGTATCTATGATTTGGAAGTATTTGATCAAGTTCTATATGAACGTTTTCCTGATAACTTAATTCTTTCACATGATTTATTAGAAGGTAATTATCTTCGTTGTGGTTTTGTCTCTGATATAGAATTTATCGACGGTTTTCCATCTGACTTCTTAGTAGATTCCAAAAGGCAACATAGATGGGCTAGAGGAGACTTACAAATAATTAGTTATCTTTCATCAAAAACTAAAAATAAAAAAGAACAAATAGAACATAATCCAATAAACTTATTAGGTAAATATAAAATACTTGATAATATTATTAGAATGTTTTTATATCCAATGTTACTTCTTATTGTAATTCTTTCTTTAATTTTTAGTAAACATAACTATCTTTGGATTTTATTTATATTCTTAGTTATTGCTTTACCAATTCTTTCATATTTAAAAAGCAAACTTTATGTAAAGAAAAAGAAATTAACTACCGTATATTATAAAAACTTAATGTTTGGAGGAAAATCCCTTTTCTTACGTTCTTTCCTAGTTTTTTCTACTATACCATTCTATACAAAATTATACTTAGATGCTTTTATAAGAACTATGTATAGACTTTTTATATCACATAAAAAACTACTTAACTGGACAACTGCAGAAGAAGTAGAAAAGAAGTCAAAAGGTGACTTAGCATCATATTTAAAAAGCTTTATTTTTAACTTAGTTTTAGGATTAATTCTTCTAATAGTTGGTATTTTAACAACTAACTATTCAATGATTGTAGTAGCACTAGTATTTATCAGTGCACCATTCTTACTTCATTATGTAAGCAGTAATATTAATCATGAAGTAGAAAGAGTTGATGATCGTGAACTTGAAGAAATGAAAAGTATTGCCAAAAAAACTTGGAATTACTTTGAAGAGTTTTTAAAAGATGAAAATCATTTCCTAATTCCAGATAACTTTCAGGATAATAGAGAGATGAAAATGGATAATAGAACATCAGCAACTGATATTGCTTTTTCACTAACCAGTGTCATTTGTGCTAAAGAATTAGAATTTATCTCTCTTGATAAATCAATTTACTATTTAGAAAATATCTTAAAATCAGTTGATTCCCTAGAAAAATGGAATGGACATTTATATAATTGGTATTCTATTGAAGATAAAAGTCCTTTATATCCTAAATTCGTTTCAACTATTGATTCAGGAAACTTGATTGCTGCTTTAATGATTTGTCAGTCATATCTAGAAGATAACAATTTTAAAGAATTAGCAAAACTTTGTGAAAAGATTATTAAAAAAGCTAATTTCAAAAAATTGTACACGAAACAAGATGTATTTAGTATTGGATATGAAAGCCTAGAATCTCGCTTATCAATATATAATTATAATAAATTTGCATCAGAATCACGTCTTACTAGTTTTGTAGCAATCGCCAAAGGAGACGTTTCTAGTAAACATTGGTTCTGTCTTGATAAATCATTAACTACCTATCTTCATCATAAAGGCTTAATTTCATGGTCTGGAACTGCATTTGAATATTATATGCCACTTTTATTTATGAAGAACTATTCAAATACATTACTAGATGAATCTTATCAATTTGCCCATCTATGTCAAAAATCTTATATAGAAGGAATTAATAGAAAACTTCCATGGGGAATATCAGAGTCAGCATACAATGAACTAGATAACTCAAATAGTTACAAATATTATAGTTTTTCTGTTCCATATTTAAAGGCCAGGGAAGACAACAATAATAGAATAGTAATTTCTCCATATTCATCATTTATGGCTACGGAACTTTACCCAAGAGAAGTATACGAAAACATCATAAAATTCAAAAAACTTAATATGCTATCAGCCTATGGTTTTTATGAATCATACGATTATAGTAACAAAGGAGTTGTTAGAGCGTGCTTTGCTCATCACCAAGGTATGAGCTTAATGGGATTAACAAACTACCTAAAAAAAGGAATACTTAAAGACTATTTTCATCAAAATGTTGGAGTTAAAACCTATGATATTTTACTAAAAGAAAAAGTTCAAGTAAAAGCTGATATTGATATGAAAATGGCTAGATACAAAAAATATAACTACAAAAGAGAAGTTATAGAAAATGATATTAGAAAATTTGATTATATCTCTAACATGCCAGAAGTTAGTGTACTATCAAATAAGAAATACACTTTACTAATGAATGATCGTGGTGATAGTTTTTCTAGATATCGTATGTTACAACTAAATCGTTATAGAAAAATAACAGAACAGGACTATGGTATATTCTTCTATATAAAAGATTTAGATACAAAAAAGGTTTGGTCTAATACCTATGCACCAATAAATCAAAAGCCTGATAAATATGAAGTTGTGTTCTCATCAGATAAAATAAAGTACTTTAGAAGAGATGGACTTATTTCTACTAAAACAGAAATAACTGTGTTACAAAATCATCATGCAGAAATACGTAAAATTACTTTCTATAATGACTCTAATGACTTCAAACTATTACAAGTTACAAGTTATACAGAACCAATTTTATGTGAAAATATGGACGATGTATCCCATCGTGTTTTCCAAAATATGTTTTTATCATCAACTTACGATGATAAGACTCATTCACTTATAATGCGTAGAAAAAGTAGAACATCAAACATAAATGCTTATATGATTCAAAGACTTCTAATAGATGATCCTAAAGATAAATACACATATGAAACAGATAGATTTAATTTTGTTGGTAGAAATAGAACTTATCAGAATCCACAAGCATTATCAAAAAATTTAAGTTGTAACGTAGGTGATAGTATTGATTCTGTTATGAGTTTAAGAAATACAGTAGAAATCGCACCAAACTCATCAAAAACAATTTATTTTATAAATGGATTTGGAAGAAGTATGGAACAACTATTTGATATTGTTAATAGTTATGATACAAAGAAGAAAATAGATGAAGCATTTCAAGTTGCCTCTCTTATGAACATTATGAACACTAAAATGATTAATGTCGTTGGTAGTGAAATGAGAACTTATAATATTATGCTCAACTACTTATATCAAACTACTAAAATTACAGTAGGAGAAGATAGAAAGCAAATATTAAGACAAAATGCATTATCTCAAAGTGGATTATGGAAATTTGGAATTAGTGGAGATAGACCAATTATTTTAGTAAATATAAATAGTATAAGTGATATTGCCTTTGTATTTGAAATTTTAAAAGCCTTCGAATATTTCAAAAATAAGTCTATATTTGTTGATATCATCATTATAAATAGTGAAAATGAAGAATATTCTAAGACAATCAAAAAAGAAATAGATGATGAATTATATAGAATGTATGCAGTTAATGGTTTTTCAAATACTCCAGGAAATGTTCAAGTTATTTCTAAAAATATAATTAGTGAAGAAGATAAAACACTTCTAAAAACAGTACCTAGACTTATGTTTAATATATCTTCTCATACATCACTAAAAGATGAAGTCGAACGCCTTCAAAGAAGAAATAAAATTAATGTTCCAGAAGTAATGACAACAGATAAAAATCTAGACCTGCCTATAACTAAAAATCTAAAATATTTTAATAACTATGGAGGATTTAGTAATGACGGTTCACTATATGTAATAGAAAACAATAACACTAAAACACCATGGAGCAACGTTATAGCAAACGAATCTTTCGGTACTATCGTTACAAACAATGGCTGTGGTTACACATATGGCTATAATAGTGGAGAATTTAAAATAAGTTCTTGGACAAATGAAATGGTTTTAAATGATAAGTCAGAAGGAATAAAAATTAATAATTCATTATTTGATCCATCAAGATGCAGTCATGGTTTTGGATATAGTATCTTAGAAAGTGAAGGAGAAAATCTTCATAAAGAAATAGTTGAGTTTGTCGCAGTTGATGATCCAGTAAAACTATACATAGTTAAATTAAAGAATAAAACTAATAAAGATATTTCCATAGATATAGATTTCTTTATTAATCCAGTATTAGGTAATTTCGAAGAAAAGACAAGTAGACATATCTTAACGGAAGCAATGGGCAAAGACAATTATCTAAAAATGCGTAATGTTTATAGTAATGACTATAGTGATGTTAATGTATTTATGTCTTCTAGTGAAAAGATTACTAAATTTGTTGATGATAAAATTCTTATCAAAGAAATTGGTATTAATACAATAGTTCCTAAAAATAATGAAAAAATAGTTATATTTAGTTTAGGCTGTCATAGAGATGTTTCTAAATTAGAAGAAATGGTAGTTAAATATGGCGATGTAGAAAAAACTACTAAAGAATTTAAATTAGTCAAAGAAAAATGGAAAAATACATTATCAAAGATTGAAGTTAAAACTAAAGATGAAAGTTTCAATTATATGATTAATGGCTGGTACTTATATCAAACTATTTCTTCAAGACTTTTAGCAAGAGCTGGATTCTATCAAGTAAGTGGAGCCTTTGGTTATAGGGATCAATTACAAGATTCTATGAATATTTGCTTAGTTTTACCTGAAGTAAGTAGAAAACAAATATTAAAAAATGCAATGCATCAATTTGAAGAAGGAGATGTACTTCATTGGTGGCATGATAAAAACAGATTTGGTCTTAGAAGTAGATATAAAGATGATTATTTATGGCTTGTTTATGCAACACTTTACTATTTAAGAGTAACTAATGATACAACTATTTTAACTGAAGAAGTACCATACGTTGTAGGTGATAAATTAACAGAATATGAACAAGAACGAGGAATGATATTTAATTATAGCAACTATTCAGAAACACTTCTAAACCATCTTCTAAAGTCCCTATCACTCTCTATGTCAAGTATGGGTAGACATAACTTACCACTTATGGGTGGAGGAGACTGGAACGATGGAATGAATAAAGTTGGTATTAAAGGTTCTGGAGAAAGTGTTTGGCTAGGTTTCTTCTTATATCAAATTATTGCAGAATTCATTTCATTTATGAAAGAGTATGATAGTAATTTTGACACTATTAAATATGAAGAATTTAATGAAAAATTAAAAAATGCTTTAAATAATAATGCATGGGACGGAAAATATTATCTAAGAGCTTACTTTGATAATGGAGAGAAGTTAGGATCCCACGAAAATGATGAATGTAAGATAGATCTTATTTCTCAAAGTTTTTCAATCCTAAGTGATGTTTGTCCTGAAGATAAGGTAACTAGTGTTATTAATTCTGTTGAAGAAAACTTAGTTGATAAAGATCTAAAAATAATCAAACTACTTACACCAGCATTTGATAAAACGTTAAATGATCCAGGTTATATTAAAAAATATCCAGTTGGAATCAGAGAAAACGGAGGACAATATACTCATTCAACATCATGGTATATCATGGCTTTATTAAAAACAGGAAATATTATTAAGGCATGGAACTATTACCAAATGATTAATCCAGTTAATAGAAGTCTTAATGAAAGTGATGTATCTACATATCAGATTGAACCATATGTTATATCCGCAGACATTTACTCTAATCCAAAATATAAGGCACATGGTGGCTGGAGTTGGTATACAGGTTCTGCAGGTTGGTTTTATAGAGTAGGTGTAGAAGAAATATTAGGAATAAAGAAATATGGAGATAGCCTAGTACTAGATCCAAAAGTTCCAAATAGCTTTAAAAATTTTGAAATTAAATATAAATATAATGATTCAACATATAATATAAAAGTAAATATTGGTAAAGAAGAAAAACTAATTATTGATGGTAAAACTCAAAGAAGTAAAAATAAAATAAAACTTAGTGATAAAAAGAAAAAATATGAAGTATCACTCTATATTAAGGAGGCAGCTAATGATTAAATTTGATTTTTCTACTTATATGGATTCTAAAGTAGAAGTTGATACAAATGAAAAACAAAAACTATTAAATAAAATTTATAATAGTCCCATGGCAGGATTTTATAATAATGTTATTAGTACTGATGAAATAAATAAAATCAAATCGGTTTCCAAAAAAATAAAAGAAAATAGTAATTGTCTATTAGTTATCGGAATAGGTGGATCATTCTTAGGAAGTTATGCCATAAGTAAAATATTTTTGTCAAACTTCAAAAAATCTGAAACAGAAGTTATTTATATAGGAAATGACTTATCAAGTAAATACTTGAATGAAGTTCTAGCCTATATAAAAGATAAAGAAGTATTTGTTAATGTCATTAGTAAATCAGGAACGACTCTCGAAGTAAAATTAACATATCAGATAATAAAAAATGAACTACTAAAGAAATATACTAATGAAGAGTTTAGAAAACGAATAATTGTTACTACTAATAAGGATTCCGGTTACTTAAGAGAAGAAGTAAAAAAATATGGCTATGAATCATTTGATTGGAATGATGATATAGGAGGAAGATATAGCTTAATGACCGCAGCTCATCTTCTTCCATTATCAGTGATGAATCTAGATATAGATGAATTATTAGATGGTTATAAAAAAGGGCTAGGCTTAATAGATGATGCTTATTATTATGCTAAACTTAGAATAAATCTATTTTCAAAAGGCAAATACATAGAAAACTTCAGTGTCTATAATAGAGAACTTTATTATTATACTGAGTGGCTAAAACAATTATTTGGTGAAAGTGAAGGAAAAAATAAATTAGGTATTTTTCCTATTTCTACTGTTAATACAAGAGATTTACATTCTCTAGGACAATTCTTACAAGAAGGTAATCCAATTATATTTGAAACAATTTTAAAATTAGATTTTGATGAAGAAATAAAAGTAGGAGATGAAACACTTTCAAATATAAATAATAAAGTCTGTGATGCAGTATGTAGAGCCCATAAAAATGGTAATACACCAAGTATTATAATTGATATAGATAAAATGACTATAAATAATATCGGAAAATTAAGTTCATTCTTCATGTTATCCGCAGTATTTAGTGCCTATCTATTTGAAGTAGATCCATTTAATCAAAATGGAGTAGTGTCCTATAAAGAAGAAATAAAGAAGCTTATCTCTTAAAAGTAAGCTTCTTTTTTAATAGTTGTATTTTTTGATAATTAAATTTACATTAGCAAAATCAATATTAGCAGTCCCTTGATCTCCTATAATTCCACATCTGATATATAAGTTAGTTGGAGTATCTATCTTAGTAATTACTGTTTCAGAACAATCCATTCTATTGGTTGTTCCTGCCTTTAATTCAAAAGAAAGATCTTGAATTACACTACCATTACTATTTGATAGGTGAAATATAGCCCCATGACTTTGATCAACACCAGATATTTGCCCACAAACAGTTATTTCATAGTATCCAGGAGTATTGACAGAAAATTCTGTATCATTAACCTGGGTGAAGAAATTATTATTATCAGGTATTTCGATAATATCTTGAATTTGCATTACCCTAGAATAGTGAGCTTGGGCATAGCTAGTAAATAATATAGCATTATAACTTGTTGGTAAGATTTCTTGTGCTGGTCCTGTAGGGCCTTGAATCCCCTGAGGTCCCGTAGGTCCAATATCACCTTTAATACCTTGTGGTCCAGTAGGCCCAGTTTTACCAACATCACCCTTAGGTATAACAAAATCTAAAACGTGAGTATCATTCTCAAATGTATCAATTACTTCGGCTTTCCCTCCATTTTCAGTTGTAGTTGTAGTATTAATTTTTATTTTTTCAGCTATTCCCGTAGGTCCTTGTACATTACCAACATTTTCCCATTTTTTATCTTCGTCATTCCATACATATAAATCTCCACTTATAATATAGCTTTCACCAATATTACCAGTAGGATGATGTTGTAATAATTCCTCTTCACTACTATATGATCCCATTATTTGTAATCCGTTACCCTGAGGACCAGTGGGGCCAATATCACCCCTAGGTCCAGTAGGGCCAACTATTTTTTTCACTCCCATATTTGGATATATTCCTATTTCCTGTAATCTATGTTTTAATTTATGATTTTTTATTATTTGTGAAACTTTGTCATCATAACTCATTTGATTCAACCTCCATTATAACTGTTATAATTTATGAATGTTTTCTTATTATGATTGTGGTGTAGTCTATAAAAAAGCATTGACTTTTCCTCCTTTTTCTGATATAATGTGTACACATTTAAAGAGGGGGATAAAAATGGATAAAACAAAAATATTAGAAGATTGGAATGAACAATTTTCAAATGTAGAAAAATTAAGAATTAGTGAGGTTAAGGAATTATATAAGAAAATAAATGAAACAGATAATAAGGAACTAAGAAAAAATTATTACAACAAGATTATTTTAGGTACAGAACATGTTGTATATAATTATTTAAAAAGTACAAATATTTATTTACTTTCTAGTATGAATGCTGATACAGAGGACATTATTGCGACAACATATGAAACTTGGATTGAAAATATTAAAAATGGTAAATTAAATGAGGCAAATTCATTTTCACAAATTACGCAGGCTAATACATTCAGCTATTCTATTGAAGAAAAAATGGGATTAAATAGTCAGTTTGATATTTCATCTAGTTCAGAATTTGCTAGCTCACAATTCTATAAAAATGGAAAGAAACATTCTGATAATGCATTAGGTGTATTAACAGATCTAGAGTTAAGAAAGTCTTTTGTTAAATATTATAGACTAAGACAATTAGGTGATGAAAAAATAGATTTAACAGAACAAGTCTTTGAAGACAGTAAAATTTCAAATGACCAAAAAGTAAGGGTAGCTAGTTTCTTTGATAAAACATGTGATTATTTAGATTCCACTATTGGTGATACTAAAATTAGTGATACAAACTTGGCAAAATATATCAAATTGATAATAAGTAATACCATCACATCAGATTCTACTGATAATTCTATGTTGATTGATAATAATGACGTTGATTCAGAAGTAATTGAAAATAATATGAGAGAAAAACTTATAGAGTCATTTGAAACTGCACAATTAACAGATACAGAAAAGTTTATTATAAGAAAAAGATTTGGTATTGATGGTGGAGGTTGTAAAACATTAGAAGAAACAGGAGAAAGTTTAGGTGCCTCTAAGATAGGAGTTTTATTGACAGAAGCAAAAGCACTTCATAAATTAAGAACACCAAAAAGCGCAAGAGGATTACAAAGTTTTCTCTAGAAATGAAAAGAAAATAATATCATTTTCTTTTTTTATAAGTAGGGGGGTAATATGAAAATAGATATTTACAAGGGAATTGAGACATTAAAAAATAATATCAATTTAAATAAAAATGATGATAAAAGAGTAAAAGAAACGCTTAGTAGAATCAGAATTAAAAATAAAATAATGGAAAGTATTTGGCTTTTAAGACTAGAATATGACACAAAATTTCGAGGATTTTATAACGATTATTTAATAGCTGAACTTAAAAAATGTAAAAAAAATAAAAACACAATAACAAATCCAAGTAAATTTAAAATAGTAGATAATATAAAATTTATATCAGATAATGATAAAGATATTGACAAATTAATAAACTATTACAATTTTAGCAAGAAAAATATTAAAGGAGATAAAAAAAGACAAGCATTGCTTGATAATTTAGGAAAAACTGACTGTATTATCACAAATTTGCCTACTATCCCATCAGATTATAAAACAAGTGGAGTTTCCTATATTTCCAAAGATGTTCCACCACATATTTATTTTGATAAAGATGTTATAGAATGGTTTGATGTTAACGCTTTCTATCACGAAGTAGGCCATTTTTATGACATGAGCAGAAATCTATTTAAAATTAATAGAATAGTAGATAAAATGGATTTTAATAAAGAAAAAGTTAATTCAATTTTAAAGAAAATTAATAACACTCAAGATGAAATTAAAATCATAATAGAAAATCAAGTTAAAAATAACTCTAGCTTAACAGAAATGTTACTAGAAGATTCTCAGAAAGAAAACTCGCATACCTCTCCAATAAAGCTTAACCCTAATTTCAAAATTATTAGTCCTCTAAAAGATGTCAAAATTTCTCTTTTTTCATTAAATGTAATGAATAAAATTTACGCCAAAAGTAGTGATAATCCTGTATCAGATATAATTGAAGCTATCGCCACATATAAGAAAATAGAATTGTCTGAAAGGATACCATTTGGTCATGGCAAAGCGTACTATAAAGAAAAAATGAATGTAGCAGCAGAAATATTTGCTAATTTTGCCAACCTTTATACATCAGGAAATGATAAGTCATTAGATGAAGTATTTGAACCAGATTTCAGAAACCAATTAGAAAAGATATACATGAATACAATTAATAAAACCCAAAATGAAATTCCGAAACAAAAAGTTAAATAGATTTGACATACTTTCCAGGGCATGCTTACTATAAATAATTTTATATAGTTTATTAGGAAATCTAATATGAAAGGTAACAGAAAAAATATTAAGAAAATTTCTATGATAGGTGGAGGAGAACATGCTATGTTTATAGATGTTTCTAAAACACAAGCAGAAAAGGAAAGAATGTATGAAGATAAATGTGATGACATTATTTATTCGAAACCAGTGACACTTGTAAAAAACTAAAAAGAAGAGTAAAAAAAATAATTGCATAACATTTAATACTTGTAACAAGAAAAAAGAAAATGATTATATATTTTTCAACTTTTCTTGTTTTTTTCTGGTATAATATGTATATCCGTGTGAACTAGGAGGGATTATTATGAAAATTATTGTTAAAGAAAATGGTGAATTACTAGATTACTTATATAAAAACCTAGATATGTCTAAGAAAAAGATTAAGTCATATTTAACACATGGCTCTATTTATATTAACAATACAAAAGTAACCAAATATAATTATAAAATTGTAAAAGGATTAGAAATAATAATTGATACAAACAAGAAAAATAAAAAAGAATTACCATTTGAAATTATATTTGAAGATGATGAAATAATTGTAGTTAATAAACCTAGTGGACTTTTAACAATTGCAACGATAAAAGAAAAGGAAAAGACATTATATCATTATATTTCCGAATATTTAAAAAGTACTGATAAAAGAGCAAAGGTCTACATTGTTCATAGATTAGATAAAGATACAAGTGGTATAGTTTTATTCGCTAAAAATGAAAAAATGAAAAACACTTTGCAGAAAAATTGGAATGATTACGTATCTGTTCGTGAATATATCGCAGTTGTTACAGGAAAATTGAAAACTAAAAAAGCAAGATTAGTTAATCGTTTGTTAGAAACTAAAACTAATTTAGTATATATTACTAATAAAAAAGAAGGAAAAGAAGCAATTACTAATTATGAAGTTATAAAAGAAAACGATAAATACTCTTTGTTAAAAATAAATCTAGAAACTGGTAGGAAAAATCAAATAAGAGTTCAACTTGCTAATATAGGTTGTCCAATTGTAGGCGATAACAAATATGGAGAAAAAGATAAAAATAGTAAAGCAACAAGACTATGCCTACATGCCAATCGCTTAAAAATATATTATCCAAAAATAAAGAAAGAGATTATGTTTGAGGTAAAAACTCCAAAGGAATTTAAAAAATTAATATGAGAATTTTAGTTGATGGAGATGCCTTCCCAGATCTAGTTTTAATTGTTGCCCTCGCTAAGAAATATAATATAAATGTAATTATTTATGTTGATAGTGAACATGAAATTAATTTAGATACAACCATAATTAGGGTAGCAAAAGGTGCTAATGCAGTAGATACAAAGTTAGAAAATGATGCTTTAGAAGGAGATATTGTACTTACCCAAGACTATGGAGTAGCAGTAATATGTCTTTCTAAAAATGCAATTGTTATTAACCAATTAGGATATGTATATAATAGTGACAAGATAGATTTTATGATGGAAATACGTAATCAAAATAGAAAGATGAGAAAGCATATACATATAAAAGGTCCAAAAAAAAGAACTAAACTTGATACAAAAAGATTATTAGAACAAATAGAAGAAGTAATAAATAGATGAGGTGCGTTTATGAAAAAGAAAGTTGTTTATAGCTTAATAGGGGTAATATTAGTAATAGTCATAATTTTATCTATATTTACTATAAAAAGTGAAAAAATAAGCAAGGACGAGAAAAAATTTAAATCAGAATATGAAAGATTTAATGGCACAAAGAACTTATCAGGTGTTTCATATCTTTCTATAGAAGTTCCTGAAAAAAATGGAGTAACATATATAAGTACAAAAAAAGCTGCACAAATTTTAAAAAATGAAACTGGTGTTATTTACTTTGGATATCCAGAAAGTTCATGGTCTAGACACATTTTAACTTCATTATTCAATGCTAAGGAATCAACTGGACTAGACAAAATATATTATTGTAATGCTTATTCTGAACGAGATGAAAAAAGTCTAAAAGAAGATGGTAGTATTGAGGTTATAAAGGACGGTAGTGATAGTTATTATAAGATTATTGAAGCACTTGGCGATAAGGCAGATAGTTATCAAGGATTGAATGATGACAGTATTAAAAGATTATATTTTCCCACTGTTGTCTTTGTAAAAAATGGAAAAATTGTAGATATCCACGTTTCTACATTACCATCACATACAAAAGAAAGAAAAAAGCTAACAGAAAAACAAAGTAAAGAATTAGAACAAATATATGAAAAAGCAATAAATAAAATAATTTAATGTATAAGAACTCTTCTTTTATATCATAAGAAATATGAAAGGAGAGTTTTTTATATGGCACGCCACAAAGTAGAAATAAGTGGTGTGAACACAGCAAATATTAAAGTATTAAGTAGTAAAGAAATGAATGAACTATTTAGGAAAATGCAAGAAGGAGATCCTTTTGCTAGAGAAGACTTAGTAAACGGAAATTTAAAATTGGTTCTTTCAATTCTAAGAAGATTTAATAATAGATGTGAAAATATGGATGACTTATTCCAAGTAGGATGTGTAGGATTATTAAAAGCAATTGATAACTTTGACTTGTCACATGAAGTTAAGTTTTCAACCTATGCTGTACCCATGATTTTAGGAGAGGTTAGAAGATACTTACGCGATAACAATTCAATTAGAGTAAGTAGATCACTAAAAGACATTGCCTATAAAACGTTAAAATATAAAGAAGAATACACTGCGACTAATGGAGTTGAACCAACAGTAGAAGAGATTGCTAAAAAGTTAGAAGTTTCAACCTTTGATGTTGTAAATGCTCTTGATTCACTACGTGAACCAGTTAGTATGTTTGAAGCAATTTACAATGATGGAGGAGACACAATTTATTTATGTGATCAGATTGAAGATAAAAAAACAAATAGCAAAAATATGGAAGTGAAGTTGGCTGTTAGTGAAGCGATGAACAATCTTAGTGATAGAGAACAATTAATATTAGACGAAAGATTCATTATTGGTAAAACCCAGATGGAAATAGCAGAAGAATTATCTATTAGCCAAGCCCAAGTTTCTAGATTAGAAAAATCAGCAATAAATTCATTAAAAAAAGTATTACGCTAATACATAAAGCATATAATTTGCTAGGTGATGTAGATGAGACTTTCTGATTTGCAATCTAAAAATATTGTTAATATGGTTGATGGTAGAAATGTAGGAAGTATTATAGATGCAAATGTTGATAAAGCTGGTAATATAGAATCGCTAGTAATAGAAACAAATAAAAAATTTCTATCTTTTTCTAAAGATGATGATTTGTTAGTTCTATGGAAAGATATTGCAAAAATAGGAGAAGATGTAATTTTAATAAATCTAAAAATGTAGGATTAAGGCAAAAGTAATAGAATGTTATTTTTGCCTTTTTCATATCATAAAGTATGGAAATAAAAAAGAACTTTGCAATTTTATTTTGGATTATTATAAGTAGTTTGATTTTCGCCATTATCCTTGTTAATGTTGTAAATTCTAAGGTTAGTCCAGGAATTGCATCATATTCAGAAATAGAAGCAAAAAGATTTGGAACTTATATGATTAACTATTCGTTAGATAAGAACTTTGTCAAAGAACTGGATAACAATATTTTTGAAATTGTAAAAAATAGCGATGGAGAAGTTCAACTAATTGACTTTAGAGCAAAAGAAGCTAACTTATTGCTTGAAAATGTAACGAAAAGAGTTCAAAATAATTTAATAAAACTAGAAAATGGAAATATAAAAGATATAGATTTAGCGGATACATTTTATGGACTTAGATTTAAAAAGATTAAAAAGGGTGTTGTATGTGAGATACCAACAGGAATGTTACTTTCTGATACTTTACTAGCTAATAATGGTCCAGTTATACCAATAAAATTAAACTTTATAGGACAGGTTATGACACATTTTAAAACAGAGGTAAAATCATATGGAATAAATAGTGTTTACTTGACATCATCAATTCAAATAGAAGTTAGAGAAAGAATTACTATGCCGTCTAGAACTAAAGAAGTCGTTGTGAAAACAGAAGTCCCATTATCAATAAAAGTTGTTCAGGGATCTATTCCAGATTATTATTTAAATTCACTTACAAAAGATTCAGCAAGTTACTCTTTACCAGTTGAGTAAAGACTAATTTGTTGAACATTTTTTTATTTGTGCTATAATTATTGACAGAGGGATGTTTATGAAAAATACTGAAAAAGAATTAAAAATTGAAGTAGAAGGCAATAAATATACACTAGAAAAAAAACATAGAGATTGCTTTGAATTAGAAGAATTTATTGATACATATACTGATTACTTTAATCCATTTGATTATATTGTAGGAGATTATTCTTATGATAAACTACGTTTGAAAGGCTTTTATAAATCTGATAACAAGAATGTAAGCGATTGTAATGATATTAAAAGATTAAATGATTATATAGATAATTATTGTGCCTATGGTGCAAAGTACTTTTTATTAAAAAAAATCAAATAAGTATTGTAAAATTTTACAATTATGATAAAATATTCTTATATGAATAGTAAGGGAGGATTTAACATGGAAATGGAAAATCAAGAAAAAAAGATGATGTCTATTGTAAACGAAGATGGCTCAGTAGAAAAAGTAGAAGTGATTCTAGCATTTGAATTTAAAGACAATAAGAAGGAGTATGTTGTTTATACTCGCGATGAAAAAGATGACAATGGTAATGTTACTGTTTATGTTTCTAATATAGATCGCAGTTCTGGGCAACCTAAACTTCTTGGTGTAGATGATGAAAACGAATGGAATCGTATTAAGGATGTATTACGTGAACTTTCAAAAGATGAATAATTAGATAGGAGGGTTTTACAATGAATAATAATAAAACTAATTATGAATTTGTGGATCGTGATTATAATAGTATTGTAAAAGGAAATGAAAAAAAGATTCAATTCTACTCTAGAACATTTGATGCTATCCATAATAAATATAAACTTTGGCGTTATAACCAATTAATGAAGAAAAAAAATAAGAAAGAAGAAGATATAAAAGTGTATACTAAGGTAGCAAATATGGCTAGCATTGGTGTTCACAATCAAGAAATAGTGAAAAGAAAGTTAGCTAAATTACAAGATCAAGTTGAATATCTCAATCTAGCCCTTGAAGATGAAAACTATTTACATGTAAGCGTTAGACTACTAAAGGTTGCTGAACGTGCAAGAAATAGCATTTCAAGGTGGTGGAAAGACTTTATCAAAAATGTCCCTATTGTAGGTAAGATGTATCAACAGAAAATGGTAGCTAATGATGAACCAAGCAACGTTCAAGATAATATTAATGTGGATGATATCATTTCTCCACAAACAGTTGAAGAAATGATTAATAAACAATTCGCAACAGATGATAATAAAGAACAAAAACAAAATTCTAACCAAGAAGATACAACATATCGTCTAGGACGTGATGAACTTACAAATATATCAGGAAGAATAGATGATATTAATCCTACAAATGATAACCAAACTAGTACAGATAATAGCCAAGTGAAAAATAATAATAATGAGATTGAAACTGGTGTAAGTATAATCTCTACAGAACCTAATACTTCTTTAATTATTCCAAATGAGTTTGTAATGCCTTCTGAACAATATGATAGTAAACTAAATGAAAATGTTCAAAATAATTTTGAAACTAACACTAATAGTAACAGTTCAATAAATAATAATTCTGATATCATTAATACAATTAACGACCAAGATACAATTGCAGCATTGGAACAATACAGAGAAATTCTTAAGAAACAGATAGAAAAGAAAAAACAAATGACTCTAGAAAAAGAAAAAGCACAACATGAGTATGAACAAGCACAGGAGAAAAATAATAAAGTTCGCGATGAAAATAATTATCTAAAAGAAATGATTTCGACAAGACTTAATCTAATGGAAGAAAGTTTAAATGAAGAATCACAGAAAACACAAGCAGAACTTAATTTAATGTGCGATAAGACTAATAAGTTGAATTCTAGTACAAATCAACTTGATCAAGCTAACGAGAGTTTGAAGGCAATGTGTGATGAACTAAATATAGGAGTTCAAGAAAATGTAAATAATAATTCTAAAGGAAGATCAAAATAATATTTTCCTTTTTTTTTGCATATATACTAAGGAGGTGATACCTATAAAAAATATCATTGAATACTTTTATAAGATACCTGTTTTAAAAATATTAAATAAAGGGAGTATATATTCATTTAAATACAATTCAAACGAATATATTTTTATGCCAGCACAACGAACTGAATTGGAATTGACAGAAATTCACCACTTAACTAATAAAAATAACTTGTATGACAAATTAATTCAGAATATTGAGAAAAAGTATTTGACTCTAACTAGTAAAGGGTATTATATTCTTTTAAAAAAATCAACCGATGTTAAAATTAATTTGGAAAATATTATTGTTAAGTCAAAATTAACGCCTATATTGTTTGAAAATTATCAAAGTATTAATAGGACAGATTGGGTGAAAATGTGGACAAAAAAAATAGATTATGTTGAATATCAACTTTTACATATAGAAAATAAATATCCTCTTATATCTAAAAGTATAAATTATTACATTGGAATGACAGAAACGGCTATTTCCTATCTCACTGACAATACTATAAATAAAAACGAGACTAATGTTGTTATTTCGCATAAAAGAGTAGTAACAGAAGACAATTTTAATAATCCTATGAACATTATAGTTGATTACTTTGCACGTGATATCTCAGAGTATTTAAAGTATATATTTATTAAAGATGACTACAACTACGCAGATATTATTTTATTTTTGAACAAATGTGATTTTTCAGAATCAGATGGTAAGTTGATATATGCAAGGTTAATGTATCCTAGTCACTACTTCGATCTATATGATAGAATTATTAGCGGAAATGATGACGAAAAAAAAATACTCTCACTCATATCAAGAAGTGTAGAGTACGAGAAATATGTAAAAAATATCTATGCCATATTAACTAAAAATTATTCTAACATTTTTACAACAGAATGGATTTAACCAATATTAATAACATTTTCGACTTCTGGTATTTCACTTTTAATCAACTGTTCAATACCATCTTTTAAAGTTATATCCAACATACCACAATCAGCACATGCACCGGAAAGCTTCACATAAACGGTCTTATCTTCATATTTTATAAATTCAAGGTTTCCACCATCACTTATTATGTATGGATTAATTTTATCTATGATAAGCTTTATTTTTTTGTTTAAATCCTCATTATTCATCATAATCACCACGCATAATTATATCATATTTAAATGGTATTATGCAATTAATTGATATAAATTGTTAGATTTGAGTAAATATTTATATGTTATTATAATAACATTTGTTTACGATGAATTTTCGACCTTGTATAAAATGTATATTTCTGATATAATTTAAACTGGAATAGGAGATTGCGGCTTTATGGAAAAAAGTACATATAATGTTGGAGACGTAGTTACAGGTTGTGTTACTGGAATAGAAAGATACGGAATATTTGTTAATTTAGATAATTATTATAGTGGATTAGTACATATTTCAGAAATTTCTAATTCGTTTGTTAAAAATATAAATGATTATGTTAACGTTGGAGAAAATATAAGGGTTAAAGTGCTTGATGTTGATAAGCAACATTGCCATTTAAAACTTAGTATTAAGAATTTAGAATACAAATCTTCGGGGAAAAAGAAAAATAAAATTATTGAAACAGAACATGGATTTTCCACTTTAAACACTATGTTAAAAATATGGATAAATAATAAAAAAGACGTTATTTTAGTAGAAAAATCAAAAAAAATATAAAATTTGTATTTTGCATATTGACAAATGAAATAATTACTGGTATATTTGATATTGTCAACTGGCATTAATGGGCGATTAGCTCAGTTGGTTAGAGCACCTGCCTTACAAGCAGGGGGTCATAGGTTCGAGTCCTATATCGCCCACCATTTGCCG